>MDTB01231515.1_pt1 | contig 93296 bp, 88 predicted proteins | sample 811161 | NCBI WGS metagenome assembly MDTB01 (sample SAMN05326650, study PRJNA326480) | marine metagenome | isolation source: seawater | place: Mediterranean Sea | collected 2009
GCAGGTCTAGCGATCGTGGCAGGTCTAGCGATCGTGGCAGGTCTAGCGATCGTGGCAGGTCTAGCGATCGTGGCAGGTCTAACGACCGGAGCGACAATCAAAGGGGTCCGGGCGTCGAGAAGCCTGAACGACACTTTGGCACTCGGGCGCGCGGTTCTCAGTGGGGAGGAGTCGCTCGTAGAGGTGCTCACAACGCAAGTATTGACAACGGTGCCCCTCGGCCTGAGCCGGAACCGCTCGCTCCGCCTTCCGGACGTTCGGAGGACAAGTGGGAACGTGAACGTCAACAACCTAAGAAGACGCGATCCAAAAGGGCGAACAACTCAGTTCCAGTTTTGGAGCTAGACCTTAAGTATGTTCAGCATCTACCGAAGGCCGAACGCGATCGATTTGTCCGTCGTGTCAATCAGGCCGGCGACCACTTCCTAGAAGAACGCTTCGGTGAGGTGGAGCAGATCCTGAAACCGTTAGTGAAGAAGTACCGGCGCGTTGCTGAACTTCACGAGCTTTATGGTCTCACGCTGTATCGACTCGGTCGTTGGGGCGATGCGTTAGAGCAGCTTCAAATTTTTACAGATTCTACGGGCGATGTGACGCAATTGCCCGTGATGGCCGACTGTCATCGTGCTTTAGGGCGCCTTGACCTGGTGCGTAAGCTTTGGGACGAATTAAGGATGGCTGGACCTGAGGCCTCGGTTATCACCGAAGGCCGCATTGTTATGGCTGGTGCTTTGGCCGATGTGGGCGATATTGCGGGAGGTATCCGGCTGCTTGAGCAAGGCCCTGTCAAGGTGAAAAAAGCTCGCGACCACCATGTGCGACTTTGGTATGCCCTCGCCGACCTTTACGAGCGCGCCGGGGACCATCAACGAGCGCGACGGGGATTTCAGAGAATCGAGCAAGTCGAGCCGGACTTTGCGGATGTGTCCGGGCGCCTCGCCTCACTGTTGTAGCTCTAGGCGCATAAGGCGGAAATTCTCTAGCGCTGCTCAACCTTTTCGTGCCCAAGCGCGACTACGATCAGGACCGGCCGGACGGCCACATTATCCACCAACTACCAACTTCCTAAGGAGTCGTGTCGTGAGCCTCGACATCGAAGGTTTACTTGGAGATCAGGCGAGTCATCTTCTCGATCACAAGTGCGAAACCATAGGACAAGAGCTTTTAACTCTTCCCGGCCCAGAGTTCGTAACGGACGTTGTTTCTGGAACCGATAGATCCGCTCAAGTTATGCGCAACATGCAGGCGTTGTTTGATGCCGGACGACTAGCGAGCACGGGGTATGTGTCGATTCTCCCCGTAGACCAAGGCATCGAGCATTCTGCCGCTGCATCGTTTGCGCCCAACCCTGTTTATTTTGACCCGGCCAACATTGTTGAGTTAGCGATCGAAGGTGGGTGCAACGCAGTGGCCACAACCTTCGGAGTGCTGGGCGCTGTCAGTCGAAAATATGCTCACCGGATACCGTTTATCGTGAAACTGAACCACAACGAGCTCCTCACTTACCCTTCGACGTACGATCAAATAATGTTTGGTTCAGTTGAGCAGGCCCATGAGCTTGGTGCTGCAGGTGTAGGCGCGACCATCTATTTCGGTAGTGAGGAAAGCGCCCGACAAATTCAAGAGACTGCTGAAGCTTTCGAGAGGGCCCATCAATTGGGGATGTTTACAGTTCTTTGGTGTTATCTCCGCAACGGAGCCATTGATACCGAAGAGCAAGACAACCACGTGGCAGCGGATGCCACGGCGCAGGCCAACCACATTGGTGTCACCATTCAGGCCGACATAATTAAACAGAAATTGCCCGAAACGAACGGTGCGTTCAATTTGGTCAAAGGGTTCGGTAAGACACACCCGGATGTTTATTCGAAATTAACCTCGGACCACCCAATCGATTTGTGTCGATGGCAAGTAGCTAATTGCTACATGGGGCGAATGGGTTTGATCAATAGTGGTGGTGCTAGTTCAGGCGCGACAGATCTGGCTGAAGCAGTCACCACAGCAGTGGTCAATAAGCGTGCTGGCGGTGTCGGCTTGATATCCGGACGTAAGGCTTTTCAACGCCCTATGGAAGAAGGAATCGAGCTCCTTAACGCAATTCAAGACGTCTATCTCAGCGATTCAGTGACCATCGCTTAAGATTCTCTGTGAATAGGCCACGAATTAGCGAGTATTTCTCGCTTCACGCGTATAATCTTCCAAGTCGGACGACCACCATCCCCCAGGAGGGTCTGTGACCGATACAGCACCCCGAGAACTTCCACTCCAAGAACTCGATGAAGTAATCATTCGCTTTGCCGGTGACTCCGGTGACGGCATGCAGCTAACCGGCGATCAATTCACGAGTATTTCAGCGGCTTTAGGTAACGATCTAGCCACGCTCCCTGAGTTTCCCGCTGAGATTAGAGCTCCACAAGGAACCTTGGCCGGGGTTTCCGCTTTCCAAGTCCGGATATCTGACTTTGCAATAACTACTCCAGGCGACGCGCCGACGGTACTAGTTGCGATGAATCCAGCTGCGCTCAAGGCACAGCTCCACAACGTGGTTCAAGGCGGAGCAATAATCGTCAACACGGATGCGTTTAATGAGCGCAATTTAGAGAAGGCCGGCTACGACAGCAATCCATTAGACGATGGTTCACTCGATGGTTACCGGTCATATCCGGTTCCGATGAGTCAAATCACGAGAGACGCTGTGGTGGAGCACGGCGTTAAACCCCGCGATGCTGAGCGATCCAAGAACTTCTTCGCATTAGGCCTCATCTCTTGGATGTACACACGACCCATCGAACCCACTATGGAGTTCATAAGTACCAAGTTTCGAGGCAAGGAATTAGTTATAAAGGCTAATGAAGCTGCCTTTTATGCTGGCTACAACTTCGGTGAGACGGCCGAACTCTTCGAATCCCACTATGAGATCAAGCCAGCAGAACTTCCCTCGGGCGAATACACAAATATTAATGGTAATACTGCCATCTCTTGGGGTTGTATCGCTGCCGGTCAATTGGCGCAGCTGCCAATTTTCTTGGGGTCTTATCCAATTACTCCAGCCTCCGACATCCTTCACGACTTGTCTGCGCTCAAGCACTTCGGAGCCAGAACCTTCCAAGCTGAAGATGAAATAGCTGCTGCTGCGTCCGCTATTGGGGCTGCCTTTGGCGGAGCCTTGGCATTTACTACGACCTCAGGTCCCGGTATTGCTCTTAAAGGTGAAGGTCTAGGGTTGGCGGTCAGCCTAGAACTGCCTTTAGTTATCATCGATATTCAGCGCGGGGGTCCATCCACTGGTCTTCCCACAAAGCCAGAACAAGCTGACCTGATGATGGCTATGTATGGGCGCCACTCAGAATCACCCATGCCGATTGTGGCTCCCCGTAGCCCTGCAGATTGCTTTAACGCAACGATCGAAGCATGCAGGATTGCGTTGCGATACCGAACCCCAGTCATGCTCCTGAGCGATGGCTATCTGGCTACAAGTTCTGAACCGTGGTTGCTTCCCGACGTCGAAGATTTGCCGGACATCGGGGTGGAGTTTCACACCGGATACAACGGCACGAATGAAGACGGAGAAGGAATTTTCCTTCCATATCTGAGAGACCCCGATACTCTGGCTCGCCCGTGGGCGATTCCGGGGACACCGGACCTGATGCACCGTATTGGTGGCATAGAAAAAGAAGACGGTTCGGGCAACATCAGCTACGACCCCGAGAATCATCAAAAGATGGTCGACCTTCGCGCAGCGAAAATAGAAGCCGTCGATGTCCCGGATGCTGAAATATCGGGAGACTCCGATGCTGACTTCTGCATGCTTGGATGGGGGTCTACTTGGGGAGCAATTGATGCCGCCCTCGCTCGCCTGCAGAAGGCAGGTAAAAAAGTTGCGCACATTCATCTAACGCACTTGAATCCTCTGCCGAAGAACCTTGGAGAACTGCTCTCCTCTTTCGACAAAGTAATTTGTCCCGAGATGAACGCTGGGCAGCTAGTTAATCTAATAAGGGCAAAATATCTGATTGATGTTAAGCCCGTAAACAAAATGAACGGTGTGCCTTTCACCACTGCAGAAATCGAGTCTGCGGCGCTGGAAGCTATGGACGCCTCATAAGGGAAGACAGGAATAAACAATGACTGACACCCCGACTCGCACTGAGCCTGCTGACTGGGCAACCGATCAGGAAGTGCGTTGGTGCCCCGGATGCGGCGACTATTCAATTTTGACGGCGATGAGGATGCTCATGCCCGAACTTGAAGTTGACCGCGAGAAGACAGTCTTCGTCTCTGGAATTGGATGCGCAGCGCGTTTCCCTTATTACATGAATACCTATGGCATGCACGGCATCCATGGGCGCGCTCCTGCTATTGCTACCGGACTTGCGATGGCGCGACCAGATCTAGACATCTGGGTCATCGGAGGCGATGGCGACATGATGTCTATCGGCGGCAACCACCTGATCCATGCGTTGCGCCGAAATGTGAACATCAAAATTCTTCTGTTTAACAACATGATTTACGGTCTCACGAAGGGGCAATTCTCACCGACGAGCGAGGTTGGGAAAGTCACCAAGAGTTCACCGATGGGGTCGTTAGATACTCCCTTCAATCCGATGTCGCTAGTTCTGGGCGCTGAGGCCTCGTTTGTGGCACGAACCCACGACATGGACCGCCAGCACATGATGGATATGTTCCGTCGAGCGCACGAACATAAGGGCGCAGCTATTGTCGAAGTTTTCCAGAATTGCAACGTCTTTAACGACGGCGCTTGGGAAGGCATAACCAAAAAACAGAACAGAGACGCCAACTTAATTACCTTGGAGCATGGGAAGCCCGTCCGATTCGGAGCCGATGATGAACTTGGCGTAATGGTTGAAAATGGCGCAGCAAAGGTCGTGTCGGTCGCAGACGTCGGGGAAGCTGCGATCCTCGTGCACGACGAGAACAAAGCTGACCCTTCGACGGCGTTTATGCTGAGCCGGCTGTCAAGAGGCCCCTTCGAGCCGACGCCGATAGGCGTCTTCCGAGCTATCGAACGCATCGAATACGCATCTTCCTCAACGACGCAACTTGCAATGGCCCATAACGACAAAGGATCGGCCGACCTTGCAGAGTTGCTTCGCTCCCGAGGCACCTGGCAGGTATAGCCGGTATCGCCTGGGTACTCGATCTGGACGGTGTTGTATGGCTGGCGGGCCAGCCGATACCTGGCTCAGCGCGTGCAATTGAGTTGCTTGATGAAGCTCAAGAAGAAGTGCTCTTCGTAACTAACTTTTCTGCGTTGACGCTGAGGGAAGCGGAAAAAAAGCTTGAAGATTGCGGCATTGGAGCTGTGGGTCGAGTGCTGACATCGGCGATGGCAGCGGCCTCGCTAGTTGAGGCGGGGGAGCGGGTGCTGGTGTGCGCTGGAGCGGGAGTGTCTGAGGCGGTTGAAGCAAGGGGAGCAGTAGCGCTGAACCCAAGTAACGCAGCAGATGCATCGGGTGCGATTGATGCCGTTATTGTTGGTTTCCACCAAGATTTTAATTTTGAACGATTGGCGGTGTCAGCGCGAGCCATCCATGACGGTGCACGACTCATTTCTACCAACATTGACCCTACTTACCCGACACCGGATGGGTTGTTGCCGGGCAATGGCGCCCTCACCGCAGCCATAGCTACGGCTGGTAAAATAGAAGCGCAGGTTGCCGGCAAGCCATATGCACCGATAGCAGAACTTGTCTTGCAACAACTCGGTCTCGAGCGAGGGAACAAAGAGAGCATTGTCGTAGGAGACCTACCAGCGACTGACGGAATGCTTGCTGTCGAGCTGGGGTTCGACTTTGGTTTAGTGCTTTCTGGGGTCACCTCAAGTGACCAGGCAAGCAGTAGCTTTCCAGCACCTGACGCAGTGGCTGCAAACCTTGAGTTGATGGTGGAGCAACGTTTAACTTGAGGTCGCATCTGGCTACGCTCGTCAAAAATCACTTTTCCTGCTGCTACCTTCGGAGCATGTACACGTATTAACCCTTGAGGTCCAAGGATATTTGTGGTGAAACGACGTCGATTGGACGCAGAAATGGTGCGCCGCGAACTTGTCCTAACGCGCAGCAAAGCGAAGGAGCTTGTAGAGGCGGGGCAAGTTCTCGTGAATGGGTCTGTCGCGATAAAAGTTTCACGGCTTGTCGCCGGTCATGACCCGATTGTGATCTCCGCCAATAGACCGCAGTTTGTTTCTCGAGGTGGCAACAAGCTTGATGCAGCTTTATGTCGTTTTGGTCTGGACGTAACGGGCAGAGCAGTAGTTGACGTCGGAGCTTCAACCGGGGGTTTTACAGATTGTGTCTTGCAGAGGGGGGCTAGGTCTGTTGTGGCAATAGATGTGGGGTACGGCCAATTAGATCAACGGCTGCGACAAGATGAACGGGTGAAAGTTCTAGAGAGAACAAATGTGAGATATCTCGAAGCGGCAGAAATTACCGAACCGGGTGAATTAGTAGTCGCAGATCTATCCTTTATTTCTCTAAAACTTGTTTTTGAGAGACTTGCGGCATTGTGTGAACCGGCGGGTGACTTACTTATGCTGGTAAAGCCACAATTCGAAGCGGGTAAAGCGGAAGCGGATCGAGGACAGGGGGTTATCCGTAACCCTGAAGTGTGGCATCGAGTCTTACTGGAAGTTTCCGAAGTTGTCTTGAAAGCAGAGTTTCAAATAATGGGTCTGATGAAGTCGCCGCTCCTCGGCGCTAATGGAAACACAGAGTTTTTTCTTCATTGCCGCCCTTCCAATGGTCCTGCTCAAAAAGCGCTCAACATAAAGGAGCTAGTCGCTGAGACCCTGGGAGAGGCCAGATCATGAGTGTCGTTTCGGTAATGACTCACCCTGATCGCCAAGAATGGCTAAACCTGACATCGGAGCTAACTTCTTATTTGCTTGATTTGGGAAATTCTGTTCGTATGATCCCAGTCGAGGCTGAGGCTATTGGGAAACCTGAACTGGCCTGTCCTCCTGAACACTTTGCCGACGGAGCGGACCTTGCTTTGAGCGTTGGTGGCGACGGGACGATGCTCAGAACTTTTGAGAGAGTCGCAAAATTCGACGTTCCTGTGCTCGGGATAAATGTCGGTCTCCTAGGGTATTTGGCCGAGTTCGAGGCGGAGGAAGCGAAGGGGGCTATTGGGGCAGCGTTGAAAGGTGAATTGCCGGTCGAGGAGCGTCTGATGGTCGAGAGCCGAATCGAACGCACGACGGGTGAAATCGAGGGGCCTTGGACGGGACTCAATGAAGCCGTTATAGAGAAGAAATCTCAGGGACACACAGTCCGTCTCGAGGTCACCATCGACGGTTCTGTTTTTGCTACGTATGCGGGCGATGGCCTAATCGTTTCAACCCCAACGGGATCGACTGCGTATAACCTCTCTGCGCGGGGCTCAATTGTTGCTCCTACCCATTGGTCGCTCCAGCTCACCCCGGTGGCACCACACATGCTGTTCGATCGTTCCTTGGTTTTGCGCCCTGATACTCAAATCCGCATTGCGGTGGTAGGCGAACGAGAAGCAAATCTCTCGATAGATGGCCGTAGCGTGGCCGCTCTAAGCGATGGTGACGTAATGATGGCTAGTCGCTCACAAACCATCGCGCGTCTTGTGACATCGGGTTCTGGCGGTTTCCAGCAGGTGCTAAAACAAAAGTTTGGTCTCAAGGACCGCTGATGCTGCTGGAACTCTCAGTTCAGAACTTAGGGGTAATCGAATCATCATCGTTTATTTTGAGTCCTGGAGTGAGCGCGCTTACTGGTGAGACCGGTGCCGGAAAAACGATGGTCGTTCAGGCTATTGAGCTTTTGACAGGCGGTCGCGCTGACGGGTCAATGGTCCGAAGAGGTGCCGATCACGCATTGGTTGAGGGCCGATTCGAAACGCCCGAAGGGGCTGAGATAATACTTAAGCGCGTCATACCATCAAAAGGTCGTAGTAGGGCATATGTTGACGGTTCTCTGGCAGGGGCATCGCAGCTCTCTGAAATTGGCTTGAGTTTGGTTGACCTTCACGGCCAGCATCAACACCAGTCGCTTTTGAACCCCAAAACCCAGCGAAGAGCGTTAGACGTCTTCGCAAAAATCGATCTTAGAGCACTGAGTTCCGCGAGATCTGAATGCCGCCGGTTACAGGCAGAGATCGAAGGAATGGGAGGAGACGCCAAGGCGAGAGCCCGTGAAGTGGATCTTTTGAAGTTCCAGATCGACGAAATCACTGCACTAAACATTCAGAGTCCGGATGAATTAAAAGCGTTGGAAAAGTTGGAAGAACTTCTAACTAATGCAGAAGAGCGGATCGAGGCAGGAGGTCATACTCGTGAGCGCATCTCGGGCGATGGCGGTCTCCTTGATCAAATTGGTGAGACAATTCAACGGCTTGGCGACGACTCGCCTTATAGGGAGATCACTGAGCGCCTTAGGGGTATCCAGGCTGAAATGTCTGATGTTTCGGCCATTCTTCGTGAAAGGATTGATGGCATAGAAGACGACCCGCAACGGCTAATGGAAGTAGGCGGTCGAAGAAAGTCACTCATTGAGCTTCAACGAAAGTACGGGGACACGCTTGCCGAGGTTATTGCGTACCAACAGCAGGCATCCGAAAGATTATTAGAGCTTGAGAGTCACGACGTACGGGCGGCAGCCCTAGAGACTAAATTGCTTTCCAGTGAAGTAGAGGTAGCGGAAAACGCCGCAAAGGTGGCGAATAATCGCCGCAAAGCCGCTCCGCACTTGGCATCGGAGGTTAGTAAGCACCTATCTGATTTGGCTCTTGAAAATGCCGGGCTCTTGATCGACGTTCGGGGTGAAGACCCCGCTGATGATGTGGAGATCATGTTCCGGGCGAATAGCGGAACTAATTGGCACGGTTTGTCGAATGTTGCTTCCGGTGGTGAGCTAGCCCGGGTAATGCTTGCGCTTAGGCTTGTCTTAACATCGGGTCCTCCAACACTTGTCTTTGATGAGGTCGATGCAGGGATAGGAGGCACGGCGGCATTGTCTGTCGGAAAAGCGTTAAGCCGCTTAGGGCTTTCCCACCAAGTGCTGGTTGTGACGCACCTGCCTCAAGTAGCGGCGTATGCGGATAACCACATAGTTGTTGACAAGCTAGATGATGGCAACAACGTAGTTTCAACCCTAAACATGGTCGATGGAGATGCTCGAGTTAGGGAGTTGACTCGCATGCTTGCAGGACAACCTGAATCGATAAGCGGTCGCAATCATGCCACCGAGTTGCTTGAACAGGCACGCAATGAGCGGGACAGCTTGTGAGACTCAGGCGAAAAGACGAAGAAAGACATAGAAAAGGTTTTCAAGCTGCCGTGCGCGTAGACCGCAGAACCAAAAACTTGATTCCACGGCTCCGGGCCGGCGAAATCGCAGCTGTTCATCACGAGGACATTGATCGGGTGGCGGCCGAAGGTCTAATAGCGGCTGGCGTTTCGGCGGTGTTTAATGCCACGCAAAGTCTGACAGGTAAGTACCCGGCTCAAGGCGCACTGCTTCTATTGCGAGCGGGAATACCAGTGATCGATGAGATTGGAGTCAGCGCATTCAATCGTCTGCGCGACGGCTCGGTAGTTTCCGTTGAGGGAAATGAAATACGTGCTGACGGAACAGCTTTCTGTCGCGGAAAGCGTTTAGACCTAAGCGATATCGAAATACGTTTAGAGGCAGCGCGCGAAGCCGTGAGTGGCCAACTTGGCGAATTTGCTACGAACACTTTGCAATACCTTGCCAACGAACCAGAACTAATCACTGAAGATTTGGAAGTACCAACTGTCCGCACGACTTTTGCTCAACGGCAGGTACTCGTCGTCGTTAGAGGCATCGATTACCGCGAGGACCTAGGCACTCTAAAGCGGTCAGGTTATGTGAGCGAAATGCGTCCGATTCTTATTGGCGTAGACGGCGGGGCAGACGCATTGTTGGAGGTGGGACTCAAGCCTGATCTGATAGTGGGCGACTTTGACTCTGTCTCCCGAGAGGCTCTCGACTCCGGTGCTCAGTTATTTGTGCACGCATACCCTGGCGGGGAAGCCCCTGGATCAAGTCGTTTAGAGAGACTCGGCTTTCTCTATGACGTTGTAGAAGGTATGGGCACCAGTGAAGACATAGCTATGCGTATGGCCTTCGAGGGCAGTGCCGAACTTATTGTGCTTGTTGGGTCGCACACCTCTATGGCGGACTTCTTCGACAAGGGGCGCAGGGGGATGGCGTCTACATTTCTAACGCGAATGAAGGTTTCCTCCATTTTGGTTGACGCGAAGGGTGTGGGAAGGCTCTACCGAACGCAAGTCCGCAAACGCGACTTGGCGCTACTAGTTTTGTCTGCTCTATTCACGCTCGGCGTCATCGCTGTCGTTACTGAACCGGTTCGCCTCTTATTGCGGACGCTATGGCTCAATCTAGGGATGTGAATACTTGTGATCAATCTGCGATACCACATCGTTAGCATCGTTGCTGTTTTCCTAGCACTTGGCATTGGTCTTGCGCTCGGCTCAACTTTTGTTGACTCAATTCTTGTAAATGAATTGAAAGATCAGGTAGACGAATTTGAGATTGAGCAACAAGATGCTCTCGAACTCAGAGACACGGCCATCGCTCAGAGGGAGGAGACAATGCTGGCTTTGGCGACTCTCGAAATTAACGCTGAGACCACCAAGAAGCTTCACGCAACGGAACTTGAGAATTTAGAGCGAACCCTTACCCAAGAAAACGAGTCACTATCCGAGGAAGCCCAAAAACTTGCTGGAGAGAACCGCGACATCTTGGAGGGAGTGCAGCGATTGATGCCCGTCAACCGTCTTATGGGAACCTCATGGGTGGTGATGGCTCCTATAGGCATTAAGAGAAATGTTTTGAACGAAGTTCGTGAACTTCTCATGCGATCAGAGGGTCAGTACCTTGGAACCTTTTGGGTGCGTCCGGAGATGAAGATAAATATTGAAAACGGGGAGATCGCCCTTGAGTCCCTTTTTCCGGCCAATGTTTCACCGGTCGATATGCGTTCGCTTTTAGTTGCGCAACTAGCGGAGGAAATATTTTCTGCTGATTTAGATGGCCCGACTAAAGGCAATAACAGTGAAGATTTCATCGCTGAACTAATCGAAGCGGGCGCGCTGAGGTATGACCGTTACCAAGGTTCTTCGACGACCGAAGAAACTGCTGTATTGGCGAACAGGGTTCTCATTGTGACGGACGGATTACACAACGACCTCTTTGACGAGTTTTTTGTTCCCTTAATAGAGGAGATCACCGAGCGTGGCGGAGTCGGCGTTGGAGCAGTTGCTCAGCTAGACGCCACAAATCAACAATCGGATCATGCCGTCGACAGGATTCGAAATGATTCGAGTTTGTCGATGGCTTGGGCAACTTTCGATTCCGTTGATGCTTTGCTTGGTGGGGAGGGCCTACTCGTGGGGCTGGATAGTTTGCCCGATGTTGGTCATTTCGGTGAGCTGCCGAGCGCAGAAAGTCGGTTCCCCAGATGACGCACGCCGTTGCGATAGTCCCGGCTAAAGACAGGGTTGACTTAGTGGCGGCGACTGTGTCGGCATTGCTTGACACGGGCGAAGTGGGAGAAGTGCTAGTCGTTGACGACGGGTCCGTCGATGGTACTGGCGAGAGCGCGTCCAAGGCCGGAGCTAGGGTCATCGCGCTGAAGTCGAATTTAGGAAAGGGCGGGGCTGTCGCAGCTGGCGTGGCGGCTTCAGGAGCGCCAGACACATATTTGTTAATAGATGCCGATTTAGGCGATTCAGCTGCGTCGGCTTCCGACTTACTCACCCCAGTTGCCGAAGGTGCAGCGGATATGGTGATCGGTATTTTGCCAGAGACAAACAGGTCGAAAGGGTTTGGCATAGCGAAACGGTCCGCAGCTTTGTTGTTGGAGGAGGCTACAGGCCAGAAATTCGTTGAGCCTTTGTCTGGCCAGCGAGCAATTCGCGGTCCCTTGCTGCGCTCCTTGACCTTGGCACCAAGGTTCGGTTTAGAACTGGGACTCACTATCGATGTCCATGTCGAGGGAGGTCGGATTCAGGAAGTTCCGACGCAGTTCATTCATGTGCCCAGCGAACGAACCCTTAAAGGGTTTGCGCACCGGGGTGCTCAGATGATCGACCTGATGCAGGCATCCGCATCCCGACTAGGGTGGCGTTGCACCCTTGGGGTCACAACGCGTTCACTAGTGAGGCGAAGCCGGCAATGATTTTTACCTTGGGAGTCTTCGTCGTAGCTATTTTGGCTGCCCTCTTGGCGTGGGGGCGCTTGGGTGACTATCTGAAACTAGTGGGCCCTACGAAAGACAATTATCGGGGTCTACCGATTTTCAGCGCCTCCGGAATTATCTTGATTGCTGTTGAAGCGCTAGTCGTGGCCAATGTCTATTGGGGTTTCAGTGCATCGATACATGGCTCACATGCTCTGGCAGTTCTATGCGTGGTAGCAATATTTGGATTGTTGGGTTGGATTGACGATACGAAGGCACAACCTCTTGCTGGAGGTTTCGAAGGTCACATTCGGGCTTCTCTCACGCAGAGATCGATGACAACAGGTCTCATGAAACTCGTTGGGGGAGTCGTCGTAGCTTTTTTTGCCGTTTGGATCGCCGATATCACTGAAGGTTTAGTTGAGTTGACGCGCGGTGCTGCCATAGTTGCCTTAGGCGCCAATCTCTTGAATCTGTTTGATCGCGCCCCTGCGCGTTCCTCGAAAATCGCATTCCTTTGGTTTCTTCTATTGTTTGTTCCGGTTCTGGTCTGGGGCGATAGCTACTCAATGTTGCATTTAGTGTGGGGGGCGGGAGTAGTGGGGGCGAGCATCGGATTGGCTCCGTCTGAATTACTGGAACGACACATGCAAGGCGATACGGGTGTTAACCCCACGGGCGCAGTCTTGGGGTTCTGCACCGTGCTGGTCAGCGGCAATTTAGTGCAATGGGGAGCGTTGGTGATTTTGGCGTTACTGAATCTCTTAAGCGAAAAAGTTTCGTTCTCCGGTGTCATTGAACGCAATGCGTTACTCAGTCGTATTGACAGAGCTGGGCTTCGGCCTCGAGGCATTAATAGTTGAGGTTAAAAATAATCATCGTCGGCGCAACAAGTCCGAAAACTGTTGGCAACGGTCAACAACATTTGAGACTCCAACCGCTAAGTTCTTTTTTCAGTGTGCAGAGATCTGAATCATGACTAAACACATTTTTGTTACGGGTGGGGTAGCTAGCGGCTTGGGCAAGGGTATAACGGGGTCCTCGTTAGGGCGTTTGCTCAAGGCGCGTGGCCTCCGCGTCACTATGCAAAAATTCGACCCCTACATAAACGTGGACCCAGGAACCATGAATCCGTTTGAGCATGGGGAGGTCTTTGTCACAGATGACGGCGGCGAAACCGACTTAGATCTCGGTCATTACGAACGCTTCATAGATGAACCTTTAACGAAAGACTCGAATGCGACAACAGGTTCGATCTACCAGACGGTATTAGCCGCGGAACGTCATGGAGACTACCTCGGCAAGACTGTCCAAGTTATTCCTCATATCACTGATGAAATTAAGCGACGGATTCGGCGACTTGCAACAGCGGACGTTGACGTCGTTATTACGGAAGTCGGTGGCACTGCTGGGGATATCGAAATCCTCCCTTTCCTTGAGGCGATCAGGCAAATGCGTTTGGATGCAGGGCGGGGAAACGTCTGTTATGTCCATGTCACTTTGGTTCCATTTATAGGACCATCGGGCGAACAAAAGACTAAACCGACGCAGCACTCCGTTACTGAGTTGCGGAGTAGAGGCATTCAACCTGATGCAGTTGTTTTGAGAAGCGAGGAACCGATCGATACTGCCCTTCGGGGGAAGATTTCTCGTTTGTGCGACGTTGAACTTGCAGGCGTAGTCAATGCACCAGATGCGTCGAATCTTTATGAGGTGCCTCTAATCCTCCACGAGGAGGGGCTTGATAGATATGTATGCGAAATCTTGGGACTGGCTAACCTCGAACCCGACCTGAGTTCTTGGTCCTTGTTGGTCGAACGGATCGAGCAAGCCACATCTCAGGTGCGAATCGGAATTATCGGGAAATATGTAAGCCTTCCAGATGCCTATATGTCGGTCGTGGAAGCCTTGCGTCATGGAGGATACGACTCTGGAGCCAATGTCGAGATTGACTGGATTCAGGCTGAAGACGTTGAAGGTCTCTTGGCTGATGGGCGATTGGGCCATCTTGACGGAATGATTATTCCCGGTGGTTTTGGTGAACGCGGTGTCGAAGGAAAAATAGCCGCTGCTAGATATGCAAGGGAACATGAGATCCCCTGCCTTGGTATTTGTCTAGGCCTGCAGGTCATGGTTACAGAATTCTGCAGGAATCAGCTGGGATTAGTTGGCGCCAACAGCAGAGAGTTCGACCCGACCACAGCGCACCCTGTTGTCGATCTGATGGACTCTCAACGCGACGTAACGGATTTGGGGGGAACCATGAGGTTAGGTTTGTACCCCGCACGGTTGTTAGAAGACAGCAAGGTAGCTGCGCTGTATGAGGAATCTTTGGTTTATGAGCGTCACCGACATCGGTACGAAGTAAATAATGATTACCGAGCGCCTATCGAGTCGGAAGGTTTGAAGTGCAGCGGCCTATCGCCCGATGGTCGTTTGGTTGAGTTCATTGAGTTGGAAGACCACCCTTATTGGGTGGGAACGCAAGCGCATCCTGAGTTCAAGAGCCGACCTGATCGCCCAGCGCCTCTCTTCCGTGGCCTTGTTCGAGCAGCTTTAACGCGAGCCGAAGGCAGGAATCCAAAACTTTTGGAGTCCAGCGCCGAGTCGATGGATTAACAGATGGTCGGCTTACCCGACCCGGAATTCTCCTTATTGGATGAGGAGTTGATTCACTCTGGTTATGCATTTGAACTCTTGTCAACGACTTGGGTTGACTCATCGGGTAAAAGATTTGAGCGAGATATCGTCCGACATCGTGGAGCAGTTGCCGTTGTGCCCATAACGAACGATGGGCGTCATGTTCTTCTGGTCCGGCAATTCCGAACGGCCATAAATGATTGGCTGTTGGAGCTACCTGCAGGACTGCGAGACAAAGATGGAGAATCTGAGGTGGAAACCGCGCTTCGCGAACTCGAAGAAGAAGTTGGTTGTGTACCGGGAAGCATTGAGCACTTGGCAACTCTTGTTACTGCTGTGGGGTTTACCGATGAGTCCATCGCTATTTATTTGGCCTCCGATCTAACTTGGACTCAACGGCTTGCCGACGGCGTGGAAGAGGAGTCCATGACCGTCGAAACGGTTCCTCTCTCGGAGATTGACAAGATGATTGAGGTTGGGCACATAACAGACGCGAAGACCGTAGCGGGCTTGCTTTTAGCCCGCGACAGAATTGCTGACGTTCATGGCTCTTGAAGATCTGGAGGTTTTCAGGGTCCTAGAAGTTGAACAATTTATGCATTCGCTCGAAAGTCGAAATTTGCAAGAATCTACGCGGTACAGCTACGGCCGAGACCTCGAGTCCTTCAGGAGTTGGCTAGATGGCCGCGGCGAAGAGATCATGATGGTCGAAGAGGGCACCATTAACTCCTACGTAGCGCATTTGCGTAAATCTGGGCGAGCAGCATCTGGCGTCGCTCGTGCGACGGTGTCCATCAGGTCGTTTTACAAATATTTGACTCTAGAAGGTCACATCAAAGTAGACCCCGGTGCCGCAATCGCAGTTCTGAAAGTTCCTCAAGGTTTTCCCAAAGCAATTGATATCGAAAAGGTAGAGAGACTGCTAAATGCCCCAGTAGGAGACGGCCCATATGTGCTTCGCGACAGGGCGATTCTGGAGACATTGTATGGAGCAGGCTTGCGCGTCTCGGAACTAACCGCTCTCGTCGTTGACGATGTTGATCTCGAGGATAGCTTTCTCCGCGTTTTTGGGAAGGGACGTAAGGAACGCGTTGTCCCATTGGGTGGGCATGCGAAAGATGCTCTAGCTGCCTGGATGAGCGGAGCAGGTCGAGAGGTGTTTTTGGAACGCCGCAAACGGACCGACCAAGCACAGCGCAACGTTTTCCTCAACAAGTTCGGTAACCCGCTAAGCAGAAAGGGAACGTGGGCCATAGTGCGCCGGCACGGTCTGCGAGCTGGCCTCGGTGATGACCTGACTCCCCATGTGCTGCGTCACTCTTGTGCGACTCACATGTTGGAAGCTGGGGCAAGTATCCGTCACGTACAAGAATTACTCGGGCATAGTTCGATTCGCAGCACACAGGTTTATACAGGAAGACGAGAGGCCGAGTTGAAGGCGATATACCTGGAGAAGCACCCGCGAGCGAGCGCTCACTTGATAGAAGATACGTTTTGAATTCATTCCGCGTAGCGCATCTCGCTCACCTGATTCGACGGTTTCTCTTTACTCTTTCGCGTCGGGCACCAGGTCAAGCAGAAATAGATTGGGTGAAGGGCTACTTGTCGCCGCGCGAGTATGCGCTTTGGTGCAAGATGCCGGCAAGCGATCAATGCCACTGCGTTTTGGTGGCGCGGACTGTCGCTGCTGAGTTCGAAAAAGACGAGACAGTCGTCGTCGCTGGACTTTTGCATGACATTGGGAAGACAGCAGTTAGGTCGGGCGTCTTTACGAGGGTCTTCGCGGCTCTGCTGGGTCCATTCCTTTCGAGGGAAATAACCCTTAAAGGGTTTAAACCTATCCGAATGTTTGAAAACCTTAGGCTGTATCTGAGCTACCCCCGGCTGGGCTCCGAATTATTGGTAGACGCTGGAAGTGCAGAATTTGTTATTAAATGGGCACAAGAACACCATTTGAAACCCGATGAATGGACGGTAGATACGGCGAAGGCGCTTGCGCTTCGTCGTGCAGACGAGTTAGCGGTATAGGAAAACAGCATGGAAGTATCAGAGTTAACTGAAGCGTTGAAGGATCTCGTTAAGACCGCTTACGGAGATAGGGTCGGGACATTCAAGATCCAGTCAGTGGATGAGGCGACTTCGCGGGCGCGTCAAAAAGCCCGGTCTCAACTGTCTAAAGAGCAACGATTGTTCATCGACAGGTCTCTAGTGCCATTTCGAGACTGGCTGATCGAACGTGACCCAGAAGCGGCCGAGCGAGTTGCTAGCGGTGCTCCTGCACCTCAAGATATCGAAACTGCTGTTCGCGCAGCTGAGGACCATGCTGCTGCCCTCTTAGCTCCGGACCTCAACGAAGCGGAGACGGAGTTACTGCTGGCGCGACTGAAAAATGGGCGGATTGAAACTATTGAGGAGCGCAACAGTCTCCGCGGCGCACCATTGCGGTTCTCTAATCGTCACGTGCGAACGATGGCTGGAGGCTTTGCGATTATATTTCTTGGGTCCGGTGTAGCGGGAGTAACGGCGGAAGTTGGAACTGTCGTAACTATCGCAGGCGCAGCGATCTTTGTATGGGGCTTCCGTAAATGGAAATCTGGTGAGACGACTTCAAATGTGCCTAGTGTTTCTGTGTTCAAGGGCGGAAAAATCAAGCGCGAGGGCCCGGGAGCTCTATAGATGCAAACTCTATTTGAGTGGTAGAAAGCCCATAGCTGTTTTCGCTCGCTCAACCGTGACAGCAGCGACCTCCGATGCTTTCTCAGCACCGCGAGCGATAATGCGATCAAGTTCAGCCGGGTCTGCCAGAAGCTCCGAGCGTCGTTGTTGAACTGGCGCAAGGACCTCAATTACGGCATCTGCCGTATCCGCTTTTAAAGGGCCGTATTGAGTGTATTTGTCGGCCAGTTTGTCGGGCTCGCTATTAGTAGCGGCTCCTAGAATTGAGAGAAGGTTCGACACACCAGGCTTGGTCTCGAAGTCAAAGCTCACGTCGTTGCTGGAATCGGTGACGGCTCGTTTGAATTTCTTTGCTATTGAAGTTGGGTCTTCGAATATCCCAATTGTGCCGTTCGCTGACTCTGAAGATTTGGACATCTTGTTCTTAGGCTCTTGAAGGTCCATCACCCGTGCTGCAACTTTTGGAATTGCGGCCGACGGTATGATCAGCGTCTCGCCATATCTTGAATTAAACCGCTCCGCTATGTCTCGGGTTAGCTCCAAGTGTTGGCGCTGGTCGTCTCCTACCGGCACTCGATCCGCATCGTAAATCAAAATGTCGGCTGCCATCAGGGCAGGGTAAGTGAAGAGACCAGCGGAAACCTGTTCTTGCCCCGCGTCGCCTTGCTTAGTGGATTTGTCCTTAAATTGGGTCATTCTGCGTAGCTCTCCGAATGAAACGGTGCATTCGAGGAGCCAAGACAGTTCTGTGTGGAAAGGAACATGGCTTTGCACGAACAACGTGCAGATCTCTGGGTCTAAGCCAACAGCAACCAAAGTTGCCATTGTTTCTAGGGTCTTGGAACGGAGCTCTTCCGGAGCCTGCGGAACCGTTACGGCATGTAGGTCGACTGCGCAGTAAAAGCTGTCATGTTCGTGCTGGTCGACGGTCCATTGCCGCAGGGCGCCCAAGTAATTGCCGAGATGAATTTCGCCGGTCGGTTGTATGCCTGACAGAACACGCGTCATAAGTCCGAAGGTAGCGCAGTCGCGCGTTGAAACCCCAGAGAAACCAAGGCAAACACAAAATGAGAGACTTAGCGTGTTACAAGGATGTCATTTAGTCAGCTATCGTATTGAAATGCCCTATGCGGTCCAGACCGAGGTTTTCGAAGGCCCCTTTGATGTCTTATTGAGGTTGATTCTGGATCAAGAAGTAGATCTATACGAAATTTCGCTCACCAATATCGTTGATGCCTACCTGACAGAAATGGAAAGAATATTGAGTGGAGCGGCCAACGACGGCAACAATTCGGGAGTTGATCTCGAATTAGCAACTGAGTTTTTGTTAATAGCTGCAACGCTTGTTGAATTAAAAACTCGACGTTTGCTGCCGGACAGAAACGACGGAGACCTCGACGAAGAGTTTGGGCTCTGGGAGGAAAGAGACTTGCTCTTGTCTCGTTTGCTCGAGTGCAAGACCTTCAAAACCGCAGCTTCAATTTTTAGGCAGATGAGTCATCAAGCTTCCTTTACTTACTCGCGCACTGCAGGGCCGGAAGACAAGTTCCTGGCCATAGCTCCGGATCTGCTGGGAGGCGTCACAGGAGAAAACCTAGGGTGGGCGTTGATCTCGGCTCTTACTCCCAAAATGATTGAGAAAGTTGACCTCGGTCACGTAACGCCAGTTGCGGCATCTGTGACCGACGCGATGTTTGAAATTATTGAGGAGCTACCTGTCGATGAAAGCGTCAGTTTCAAGGCGCTGACTGATGGCCTTGTCGACCGAATTGAAGTTGTAGTTCGCTTCCTTGCTATTTTGGAGCTCTTCAAACAGGGACAAATTGAACTGAGTCAAGAGCAGCGTTTCGGCGATATCACTCTGACTCGACTTGCGGACCAGGTCGAACCCTTCGCTGCCGCTGTCGGAAGCTCCTACGATGGTTGACAACTCGCCCGACGAATTTGAGCGTTTGGCAGCGCAACTTAATAGTGATGGCGACCTACCGGGTTCTTCAGCTTCGTCTTATGATCTCGTGGATGTGGAGGCCAGTGCGGTTCCAGCGGAAGTTGCCGCTGCGTTAGAAGCCATCGTCATGGTTGCAACCGATCCAGTTGCTCCAACAGTGCTCGCTCAGTTGCTCGAAGTGAGCGTGTCAACCGTTGACTCTCTATGTGAGTCGCTAGCTCAAAGTTACGCGGAGGAGCAACGGGGCTTCACAATAGCTCGGGTGGCAGGGGGGTATCGATACCAGACTGCCGAGGCTCAAGCACCGTATGTGGAGCGATTCGTTATGGAGGGACAGACCACGCGCCTTTCGACAGCGGCTCTAGAGACGCTGGCCATTGTGGCCTATAAGCAGCCTGTCTCAAGAGCGCAGATAGCCTCAATTCGTGGCGTTAACGTTGATGGCGTTACCCGCACTCTGCATCAGCGAGGGTACATCCAAGAGCTTGGGCGAGATCCTGGCCCCGGCAACGCAACAATGTATGGGACTACTTCATTGTTCCTTGAGCAGTTAGGGATGGATTCTCTCGACGATTTGCCGAATTTGAGTGAGCTCGTGCCCGATGTTGATGTGGTTGAGACTCTCGAAGCGGTGTTGCGCGGTGTGGATGAGCAAAGCCAATCTCAAGTGGAAGACAATTCTGAGGATTCGGACTCGGCTCCGTGACGGAGGAGGAGCCTCTCGAGCGGCTCCAAAAAGCTCTGTCGCGTGCGGGGGTCGCTAGCAGACGTGTCAGTGAGGAAATGATCGAGGCTGGGCGCGTGACCATCAACCGACGGGTGGCTACGGTCGGCGACAGAGTAAGCGTGACCGATCGCATTGAGCTTGACGGTATACCGGTTATCCGCGACCCGGATTTGGTTCACTACCTGTTGAATAAACCGGTTGGAGTTGTGTCGACCTCTAAGGATCCCCAGAAAAGGCGAACTGTTGTTGACTTGGTCTCGTCAAACGAAAGGATATTCCCCGTTGGTCGTCTGGATACCGACAGTGAAGGACTCATCATTTTGACTAATGATGGAGAACTTACTCATCGTTTGACCCACCCAAGTTTCGGTGTTTCGAAAGAGTATTTGGTTCACGTTGAGGGGGTGCCATCGCGTTCCTCTCTTAGGTTGTTGCGAGAGGGAGTGGAACTTGAAGACGGGTGCACGGCGCCAGCTAATGTAGCTATGCCTCAAGACGGTGTTTTGAGAATAACGATTCATGAGGGTCGCAATCGGCAAGTTCGGAGGATGTGCGCTGCGATCGGTCATCCGGTCCAGCGGCTCGTGAGAGTTCGGATTGGTTCTATCAAGGATCCCTCTTTGCGGGTAGGAACAGTGAGGCGCCTTTCAGTTGAGGAAGTGCGCTCTCTTTACGAGGCCACTACCAATTCTTAATCTCACTTCAAGCTTTGGTGTCAGCTTCGCTACCATCTCAAAGGTGAGGCCAATTACTTGCGGACAGAATTGCTTTTCAAATGAGTAACAACCTGCGTCGCGCTCAGATCATTGGGACAGGTCTAATAGGCGGCTCAGTCGCGCTAGCGTTACGAAACGCGGGTTGGCACGTTACGGGTAGAGATAAAGACCCCCAGCGGTCTGAAAGAGCTAAAGAACTTGAGGTCATTGACGAGATCGGGCACGACTCTGACGCGCACTTGACGGTGGTAGCAGTTCCAGCCAGTTCGCTTGAGAATGAGGTTCTAGAGGCGCTCGAAACGACCTCCGGGATAGTGACCGACACGGGAAGTGTTAAGGCCCCGATCGCTATGAAGATAGCTAATGACCGTTTTATTCCCGGGCATCCGATGGCGGGATCAGAACAAGACGGCGTAGATGGCGCAGACGCAACGATCTTCGATGGCGCGGTTTGGGTGTTAACACCAACGGAGGAAACAGACGACGATTCGCTCAGGGAACTACAGGCAACACTTACTTCCTTCGGCTCCGATGTAGTAACTATGAACCCTGAGAGGCATGATGCATTGGTGGCCATAGTGTCTCACGTGCCCCATCTAACAGCGGCGAGTCTTATGTGTCTAGCGGACGATCGGGCCTTAGATGACGCTCCGTTGCTCCGGTTAGCTGCTGGCGGTTTCAGGGACATGACGCGAATAGCAGCTGGCCAACCTGAAATATGGTTGGACATCTGTAACGAGAACCGAGATGCGATAGTGGGCGTGCTCGACGAGTTCGCCGACCGAATCGATCAGATTCGTTCAATTGTTGCGAACTCTGACCGCAGCGGTTTAGTAGAACTTCTTTCGCAAGCTCGGCGAGCTCGAACAAACCTGCCTTCTCGTTATGTGCGTCCGCAAGACTTGATTGAAGTGCGAATTCCGATACCTGACAGAAAGGGCCAAATCGCTAGCATTACCATGCTGGCTGCCGACTGCGATGTCAACGTCGCTGACATAGAGGTCGCGCATTCGCCCGAAGGAGCTCAGGGCGTTCTGGTGCTAGTCGTCGCAACAGCCGAAGTTCAAAGGTTCCTTGCGGTACTGGCTGGCCAAGGTTATAGACCTACGACGCGAGAGTTGGCTTGATGGAGCGGCGGCGGATCACTCCATTCGCTAGACCTAGTGAAGGGTCTGCGAATGTTCCTGGATCGAAGAGCCACACAAATAGGGTTCTCTTGTGTGCTGCCCTTGCCGATGGGGTTAGTCGAATTTCTGGAGCACTGTTTGCCGATGATACGGAAGCGATGCTTGAGGCTGTCCGTGCATTGGGCGCAAAGACCGTGATTGTCGAAGATGAAGAAATTTTAGAGATCAATGGCGTAGGGAAACCCCCGCGATTTGGAAACTTGACTGTTGACTTTCGGTCGTCGGGCACGACTTCGCGGTTTCTGATTCCAGTTATCGCGGCTGGGCATGGGACTGCTGTGGTCGATGGCAGCGAACAACTGCGTTCGAGACCTTTTGGTGAACAACTGGCTGCGCTTAACGCTTTGGGTGCGCAAATTAGTTCGCTGAATGATAGCGACGAATTGCCGCTAGAAATTCACGCTAGAGGTGTCAAGGGCGGAGAAATCGAAGTCAGTGGGGAAGCGAGTAGTCAGTTCATTAGTGGGTTACTTATGGCCGCACCACTGTTCGAAGAAGGCCTTACATTGAAGGTTCCTGGGCGGTTAGTTAGTCGGCCTTACGTCGACCTGACAGTCGAAGTGATGTCTGATTTCGGGGTATTTGTCGAAATGCCAGATGACTCCACTTTCGTTGTCAGCCCTCAGACATATGCGCCGGGCAATATTTTGATTGAGCCTGATGCTTCGGCTGCGTCCTATTTTTTTGCTGCTGCGGCAATAACAGGTGGCACTGCACGTGTGGAAAGGCTTAACGCAGCCTCGCTGCAAGGTGACATCGAGTTTGTGAGGGTCTTAGAAAAACTCGGAGCGAAAGTAGTTTGGGATGATGCCTATATCCAGGTTGAAGGCAGAGGGTTAAGTGGAGGTCATTTTGATCTAAGCGACTTTTCGGACACAGCTCAGACTTTGGCTTCGGTCGCTGCGTTCGCTGATTCGGAAGTCGAAATTACCGGCGTCGGATTTATTCGTGCAAAGGAAACGAACCGAATCGCCGCTTTAGTTTCTGAACTAACGAAATGTGGGGTCGAGGTATCTGAGACTAACGATGGACTTAAAATAACGCCTAACAAATGGCTTCTTCGGGGTGCAGAGATTGACACCTACGAGGATCACCGCATGGCCATGTCGATGTCGTTGATCGGGTTGCGGGTGCCGGGTCTTGAAATTCGGGACCCGAGTTGCGTGGAGAAGACGTTTCCCAGCTTCTACGAATCGTTAGAAATGTTGCGTCCGAAACCCCAAAAACGGCCTGACTTGCTTGCAATTATTGCGATTGATGGGCCAGCGGGGTCGGGCAAGTCAACTGTGGCAAAGCAATTGGCGCGAGAACTGCGGCTACCCAACTTTGATACAGGGGCTATGTACAGAGCGGTTGCTGCTGCTGCGCTTCGCGCGAACGTTCATCCTTCAGATCTCGATGGGATCTCCGCCATAGCCCAGACAGCGGAGATCGCTATCGGTGAGCGGATATTCATTGACGGTTCTGATGCGACGGAAGAAATCCGAAGTCCGGAGGTAAATCAGCTAGTCAGCGTTGTCGCAGCAACCTCGAGTGTCAGAAAAGTTTTGGTGCCGCGACAACGGAAGTGGGCTACAGATTTAGGAGGCGGAGTAATGGAGGGTCGCGATATAGGCACCAAAGTCTTCCCGGACGCGACCTTCAAGGTATTTCTCACAGCTGAACTAGCAATCAGAGCTCGGCGGCGTTTTGATGAAAGCTCAGGAGTGAGCTTTGAAGATGTTTTGAGTGACCTCAAACGACGAGACCACGTGGACTCAACTCGTTCTGACTCGCCCCTGGAAGTTGCCCCAGGAGCTTTGATCTTTGACTCCAGTCGCCTGAGCACGGAAGAGGTTGTAGAAGAACTAGCAATTATTTTTGACACATTGATAGAGCCTTAAATGAAGAAGCAGAATAACGCACTCGATGAAAGAACGAACTGGTACAACCGCGCTGCTTATCGGACTCTTAAGTATCTGTTGTGGGGCGTCTTCAGGTTGTGGAATCGGATCAGTGTGGAAGGGGCTGACAATATCCCGGATGGTGCATGCGTCTGGGCGCCAAACCATCGGAGCTACATCGATACGCCACTACAAGCCGCGATTCCGAGACGATTGCGGTTTATGGGCAAGGATTCGATGTGGAAAAATTCCTTTTTCGGCTGGCTTTTCACCACCATTGGGTGTTTCCCCGTGACCAGAGGCAGCGTCGATCGAGCAGCTTTAACTATCGCACTTGGTGTTCTTGAGAGCGGTAGCGACCCAGTAGTTGCTTTCCCAGAGGGAGAACGCAAAGATGGCCCTCGCATTTTCTCGTTGTTCGACGGAGCTGCTTATCTGGCTGCCAAAGCGCAGGTGCCGATAGTTCCTGTTGGAATCGGCGGTAGTGCTTCGGCCATGCCTCGTGGCGCTAAGTTCCTATTTCCTAAACGTATACACATCGTGATTGGGGAACCACTTGAACCTCCAGAGCTAAACGAAAGGGGCCGGCTCTCTCGAGAAGCCGTTCGTTCGACAACTGAAAAGCTTCGCGAAGAGATCCAATTGCTCTTCGACAAGGCGCAGCTCAAATGCGGTAACCCTAATGTGTATGAACCGGGCAGCGATCCCGAAGCCTCCGACTAGCGCTGCGGTCAAGGCGAGAGCGACTCGAGGACCTCGCTAGCGGCAATTTCTCTATCCAGGGGCGGGATCCGCAAGTCTTTAGGCACAGCGAGTGTCGCGTGAACCGCCGTCTCTAGTGCCATAAGGAGTTCGCGAAGTTCCCTCGGTGGCGGGAAGTACTCATCTTCTTGCGTAATACGAACTTCTTCGACCCCGTGTTCGGGAGCCAGTCGCTCGATGACTGCTTGAACTAGTTCTTCAGGCGCTGAGGCCCCCGCCGTAACGCCGACCGTTCCTGACAGGTCATCGGGAAGCTCTCCAGCACTGTTAATTCTGAAAACTAATCCTGAACCCGATTCCTCGGCAAGCTTCGCAAGGGCCATGGTATTTGAGGAATTCGCCGACCCTATAACGATCACAGCATCGCATTGTTGAGCGATAGACGCTAAAGCTGACTGACGGTTTGTCGTTGCAAAACATAAATCGCTGCGACCCGGCATCCAAACATCCGGGAAGCGCTCTTTGGTTGCTTCTAATACGCCTTCCCAATCACGGTGACTGAGCGTTGTCTGAGCCAGCATCGCGATCGGCTCCTCGAATTCTGGCAACGCGGCTACTTGATCGGTGTGCTCGACCAAGCTGATGTGTTGAGGGGCGACCGCCATGGTGCCTTCCGCCTCCTCATGTCCTTGATGGCCGACATAAACGATCCGGTAACCCTTTTGGGATCTAACCCGAACTTCGTGGTGGACTTTGGTAACTAGAGGGCACACGGCGTCGACCACGTAGCCGCCGCGATCACGCGCCTCGGTTACGACATCCGGAGCCGACCCATGCGCTGAGAGCATCAAGGGACGGCCCTCTGGCACTTCAGAGACATCGTCGACAAACACGACTCCTAGGTTGCGGAAGCGGTCGACCACCAGCCGGTTATGAACTATCTCGTGGTAGCAGTAAACGGGTGGTTCGAAGGCTCTCACCATCCATGCCAGAGCTTTGATTGCCATTTCGACGCCGGCGCAAAAACCACGCGGGGAAGCTAGCAAAACTTTGTCAACGCTCACAAGAGTGAGGCTATCGGCTAGACGAGTCTGGCCGAGGGTCTGAGCGTCCCTCCCGTATCCTAAAGACTATGTCGTTGCCGATCATTGTCGAGATTGCCGCGGGAAGTGCGGCAGAGAGAGCAGGCCTGTTGCTTGGGGACGAGATCGGCTCGATCGATGGTGAAACTCCAACGGATGTGATTCGGTGGCAGGTGCTGGTGGATGAGAAAGATCCCACCTTGAGCGTCGTCAGAGGTGGCTTAGAGTTAGATGTCCTTGTAGCCAAGGAAGCTGGCGAGCCCTTGGGCGCCCAAGTTGATGCGTCGATTTTCGATCGGGTACGCACTTGTGACAACCATTGTGAATTCTGCTTTATCTACCAGCTGCCGAAAGGAATGCGTCGCAGCCTTTATTTGAAAGATGATGACTACCGCTTGTCGTTCCTTTACGGCAATTTCACTACTTTGACCCGCTTCACCGAGGCTGACCTAGAACGAGTTATTGGTGAGGGGCTCTCACCTTTGTACGTTTCTATTCACGCGACCGATCCTGAGGTAAGAGCGCGAATACTCAAGAATCCTCGGGGAGGTTACAGCCTCCGTTGGCTGCGGGCCCTACTCGATTTCGGTATCGAAGTGCATGGCCAGGTCGTTGTTTGTCCTGGTATAAATGACGGCTCTGTTCTGGATGAGACTCTTCTTGGAGTGCTCGACAGGTACCCAGAATTAAGTTCCCTCGCCGTAGTTCCCCTCGGAGTCAGTGCATATAACACTGAGGGAGCTATGCGACCGCACACCCGAGCTGAGGCGATCGGAGTTCTGGACACGGTGAGCGAGTGGCAGGGGCGCTTTCTCGAATTCCTAGGCCGGCGGTTGGTATTTGCTGCTGACGAGTACTTCTTGCTTGCCGGTAGGGAATTTCCCACTTCAGACACCTACGGTGATTTCGCAATGCATGAAGATGGCATCGGTATGGCCCGAGCATTTGAACTCGAATTTTTTGACAATGGGGCTAATAAGATCGGCCCACGATCGGGCTTTTTCCAGTGGGTTGATGGCGCCCCGGCAGAGGGGTATCGCGCGAGCCGGATGCCTAGCGGATCTAACCGTTCTGGCGAGCTTTTATTTGACTCAGGCTCCGAGATTAAACACGCAGTAAGCGTCAATATCGGACCCAAGAGATCTGCCGCAGTCGCTATCCTCACCGGATCGTATGGTGCCCAAGTCTTGGAGCCTCTGGTCTCCTCGTTAAAGCAAGACAATATTCGAATTTTGGAAGTCGAAAATCGATTTTTTGGCGGGAATATAAAGGTCACGGGTCTTATGGTTGGCGAGGATATCGACAGAGTTCTTAGCTCCGAACCCCATGGTGATAGGTACTTAATTCCTGATGTGTGTCTAAATAACGGGAAATTTTTGGACGGCCTAGAAGTCGATGAGTTGTGTAGAAACGTCGAGGTAGTGCCCACAGACGGGGCTTCTCTTAGGGCCGCGATCTCAAAACGCGAAAGTTCTAATTCGCTACCGCAGGGAAGTCGATTATGAGTGATCTTGAGAGACTCCCTGTTGTTTCGGTCGTTGGTCGACCAAATGTGGGCAAGTCAACTCTGTTCAATCGCATTTTAGGTAGACGCGAAGCGATCGTCGAAGAAAAGCCTGGCGTCACTCGAGACCGAAAGGTCCTGGAAGCCGAATGGCAGGGTTACCGGTTTGAGTTAGTGGACACTGGCGGATGGATGCCATCGGGCAATGAGTTGGATGACAAGGTTTCCGCCCAGAGCGAACGCGCCATTAGCGATTCAGATCTCATTGTTTTAGTTGTCGACGGGACTACGGGAGTGACGGAAGAAGACGCGCGGATCGGGGCTATTTTGAGAAAATCGGACGTCGCCGTTCTCCTTGCGGTTAACAAAATTGACAGCAATCAGCGCGACGTTGACATATGGGATTTTTTGTCTTTGGGTCTTGGTGAGCCCATGGGGGTTTCGGCGTTACATAGTCGGAACACGGGCAATTTACTTGACTCAATTGTGAGTTCGCTGCCTGCCATAAATTTTGATAGCGAAACAACCAAAGAAATTATGGCAAACCCGATTGAGGAGGAAATTCCGGGAGTGGCGATTGTTGGTCGCCCAAACGTTGGTAAATCAACCTTGTTTAACCGCCTAATCGGCGACGAGCGATCAGTGGTTCACGACATGCCCGGCACTACTCGCGATGCCATCGACACCGTTGTGGAGACAGAGCTTGGACCCTTGCGCTTTATCGACACAGCTGGGATGCGGCGGAAGGCCCGAGTTGACGACGACACCGAGTACTATTCTAATTTGAGAGCGCTTAGAGCGATTGACAAAGCCGATGTAGCGTTGCTTGTAATCGACTCCTCGGAAGGCGTCACTTCGCAGGATCAACGCCTTGCGGAACGAGTCGATGCCGCAGGCTGCCCGATTGTAATTCTTATGAATAAGTGGGAGACGGTCGATCAAGAGTCAAAAGATGATTTGATGTTCCAGGTCGGTCAAAGACTTCACTTTTTGGGCGAATCACCTGTATTGCGAATTAGCGCATTGACGGGCCGCGGGGTTCATCGATTGGTGTCTGCCTTAGAGGCCGCCATTGACGCGTATGAGACTCGCGTCCCAACACGCAAAGTAAATGAGGTTATTCAACTAGCGCAGTCTGCCCAACCGGCACCGCATGGTGGGCGTGTTCTGTATGCGACTCAGGGGGCCATTAACCCACCGACTTTCACTTTGTTCACGAACAAAGAACTCCCAGCCAGTTATGTACGGTACCTAGAAAGACGGCTTCGCGAGGAATTCAACCTCGGAGTCACTCCCATCAAGGTTCGGACTCGGCAGAGGGGTTAAGGATGACCATCTGTGAATGCTTTGAATCTAAGGCTATGCATGGCTGGAGTAGCTTGTGATTTGGTGTTCGGACTGTGAACGCGATTTCGATGTGGGATTACTAATCGAAGACGGGAGTTGCCCGGCGTGCGGTGTTTGGTTAGCAGATCCGCCTAAAGGGGGATCCGTTCCCTGGCATTTTTGGGTAGTCCTCACGGGTGCTGTGGGTTATTTGGGTTGGCGGGCTATTCAGGGAATCATTTGGGCAGTGTCTTAGGATCGCGGACTTATAAAGCTCCTGCGGAAGAAAGCTAGAGTGCCTGTATCGTGACCACGCCACGGGCTGTGGCGCAGTTTGGTTAGCGCACTGGTCTGGGGGACCAGGGGTCGGAGGTTCAAATCCTCTCAGCCCGACAAGTAACACATAACGGACCAATGGTCTTGCTTCAATAAAAACGGAGCACACTCAGCAGCTTCCTGTTTTTAGCTGACTGACATTTGCTTCAATGTCGTCAGGGCCTGTTCTGGGTCCTCTGCTATGTCCCAAATGATCCCGCGTGCAGGTTTCAGGAAGCCCTGTTGGCTGAGGTTTTCGAGTAGATCAACGAGTTGTCCCCAGAAGGTTCCGGTGTCTAAAAGAACAAGTGGAAGATTATGTATTCCTAGCTGAGTCCAAAGTAAAAGTTCGACTAGTTCGTCCAAAGTTCCGAGACCACCAGGTAACGCTATTGCAGCATCTGCCGAGCGAAACATTTCAACTTTTCGCTCGTGCATTGAAGAAACCAGGATCAAATCTGTTACCGCTGGATGTTTTACATCCTTAGCAAACACTTTCTCAGGGTATATGCCCATTACGTTGCCGCCAGCTGTAATTGCGGCGTCAGCTACGGTGCCCATTAAACCCGAGTCGCTGCCGCCGAAAACTATCCTGACGTTGCTTTCGGCAAGGTGTCGGCCTAAGTCCTCAGCGAGATGAACGAACTTGGGGTCGTTCCCGAATGAAGATCCGCAGAAAATTGCGATGGAGTCGATAGGCGGTGTGGCGGGCGTCGTAGTTCCTGTCAATGTCGATATCTCCGACCACTTTTGAGTTTGTTGCACGCGGTTATTTTTTTCATAGCGGATCCTCGGAAATTGAAGGTCAACACTACGATGTCAGTTCTTTGGCAAGATCAAGAGCGTCACTCCATGAACCGCCCGTCATGAGCAGCCTGCGAAATTTTGCAAATTCCCGCATGCTGTTGAGTGAAGCAATTCCCGAGATACTCGCACCGCTTTGGTAGCCAACCACAAAAGCATCTTCTTCGAAGGACCCAATTAGCTCAGTGACATGGGTCGAGCCACTGGTGTCTCCGGCAATTTGAATTCGATCTTGGTATTGGTCCGACCAAACAAAAGGCACTGAGTGGTAGGGAGTGCTCTCTGAAGGCGCCAAAAGATTCTTAGCCGCGAGTGCGGCGTGCTCGGTGGCTGTGCTCCAATGTTCAGTTCTTGCGGGTGGCAAACTCGACCAACGATTAGGTGCTCGGGCGACATCACCGGCTGCGTAGATTCCGGGCACTCCAACGTTCAGTGTCTCGTCGCAAAGAACACCGTTGTCGATAGTGAGGCCTGAGTCGCTGAGCCATTCAGTGTTGGGTGAAGCGCCAATTCCGACGACGAGCATCGAAGCGGGGATTTGCGTGCCATCGCTAAGTTCGATCTCTTCAACGGCGCCATTGCCGTGGATAGATGCCACCTGTGTGCTGAGTAGCAATTCAACGCCGTGTCGTTGGTGTAGCGAACCACAAGCCATCCCAGTCTTTTCGCCCAGGCCTCGAATCAGGGGAGCGGCACCCCCCTCGATAATCGTTACCTTGCAACCTCGCGTTCGAGCTGCGGAAGCTATTTCCGACCCAATGAAGCCGGCTCCGACAATCACTATCGAGGAACCCGAGGTTAGACCTGATCGAATAGCCAGAGCATCGTCGAGGGTTCTGAGAGTGTGGACTCCATCTAGTTCTGTAAATTTTGAAAGTTTTCTTGCGCTTGCTCCAGTCGCAATCACCAGGCCTTCGTAGTGAATCTTCTGCTCACCCACCGTGACTTCCTGCTTGAGGGTGTTGAGGCCTGTTGCGCGCTCATCGAGCAATAAATTGATTTCAAGGTCCCGAACCTCGGCCTCTGAGACAAGGAAGAGCTCTTGAGGATTTTGGTCTGTGGTGAGCATGGACTTGGAGAGTGGAGGGCGGTCGTAGGGAAGGTATTTCTCTTCTCCTATGAGGGTAAGAGTTCCCTCGAAACCGTTGCGGCGAAGATTTTGGCAAGAGCGAATTCCGGCTAGGGAAGCTCCCACAACAACTATTTCTTTCAACACGACCTCCTGTTAATGGCACGCTATCGCGCGAAAGATATTCGTAGAAATTATGGCTTAGCTAAATCCCCGAATGACCACGCTGGGTGGCGATTTGTTGCCCATTGAGAGTCTGTTGACCGTGAATCATTTCAATTTTGTACTTGCGCTAGAGGAAAGAGACCGGTACAGATGCTTGACAAGGTTGTAACTACACGGGTGTAATCACAAGTCCGGAACTTAAACTATTTGGATAGGAGATCGATCTCACTCTTCAACAAACTCGCAGACCTACTAAGGGATCGAGTGACTTTAGAAGAGATCGATTGCCACGGCGAAGGCCAAATAGCCAAGGGCCGGCAGTGGTAGACGAGGAGCGAAAGTGGCGATTACGGATGAGGCGGAGGCTGGGACTACTCAGACAGCAAATGTGGGTGCTTCAGGGACAGGTATGCGAGTCCAAAAACGTGATGGAAGCGACCAAACAGTTGACGTAAATAAAATAGTTAGAGCTGTAGAGCGCTGCTGTGCCGAACTTCCAGGCGTTGATCCGATGCGCATCGCAACGCGAACAATCTCTGGGCTCCACGATGGAGCAACAACGACTGAACTTGATGAATTATCGATTAGAACAGCAGCGGCTCTTATTGTTGAAGAGCCCAACTATTCGCGCCTTGCAGCCCGTTTGCTTGGAACCTTTATCGACAAAGAAGTTCAAAATCAGAACGTCTATTCCTTTAGTCAATCCATCGAGCTAGGGGCAGAGTGCGGGCTAATCCACAACAGTGTTTTGGAATTCGTCCAAGTCCATGCGCGTAAGTTGAATAACTCGGTGCTGGAAGAGAGAAACAACCTTTTTGAATTCTTTGGCCTACGGACTATCTATGACCGGTACTTACTTAGGCATCCAACCGAACGCACAGTTATTGAAACTCCGCAGTATTTCTTACTTCGAGTGGCATGTGGTTTAGCTAGATCGCCAGAAGAAGCCATAACTCTGTACGAGTTGATGTCTAGCTTGGAATACCTGACTTCTAGCCCGACTCTTTTTAATTCGGGGACATCTCACCCCCAAATGTCATCCTGCTACTTGCTGGACAGCCCAGAGGATTCGTTGGAAGGTATCTATAAGCGATATACCGACATTGCGCAGTTGTCGAAGTTTGCTGGTGGTATTGGAGTCGCTTGGCATCGAGTGCGCTCTAAAGGTTCGCTAATCGGTGGGACTAACGGCCTTTCTAATGGGATAGTTCCCTGGTTGAAGACATTGGACTCATCAGTGGCAGCGGTTAACCAAGGAGGGCGCCGCAAAGGAGCGGCGTGCGTCTACCTTGAGACATGGCATGCTGATCTCGACGACTTCTTGGAGTTGAAAGACAACACCGGCGACACAGCTCGACGTGCTCACAACTTGAACCTAGCGAATTGGATTCCAGACCTTTTCATGGAACGCGTTGAGAACGACTGGCAATGGTCGTTGTTCGACCCCAAAGCTGTACCTCATCTTACTGATCTATACGGTGACGAGTTCCGACAAGCCTACTTAGCGGCGGAACAAGCTGGACTGTACGAAAAACAGGTTTCAGCGCGGCAGCTCTACAGCCGGATGATGCGAACTTTGGCCCAGACCGGAAACGGTTGGGTCACCTTCAAGGATGCATCCAATATGAAATGCAACCAAACAGGGCAGCCAGGTAACGTCGTCCATTTATCCAACCTTTGTACTGAAATATTGGAAGTAACTAATCAAGACGAAACGGCAGTCTGTAATCTCGGTTCAGTCAACTTAGGTCGCCTTGTGCGGGATGGAGCCTTTGACTTTGACCGCTTGGGTGAAGTCGTAAGAACAGCGGTTCCTTTCCTAGACCGCGTTATAGACATCAACTTTTATCCCACTGGCGAAGCCGGTGTCTCCAATAGTAAGTGGCGACCAGTTGGTTTGGGTCTGATGGGTCTACAAGACGTGTTCTTCCAGCTCGGGATGGCGTTTGACAGCCCAGAAGCTCTTGCTCTCTCTACTAAGATCAGCGAAGAAATTTATTACTCTGCGCTGTCAGCGAGTTGCGAGCTTGCTGCGGAGCATGGCCCTCATGAAAGTTTCAAAGAGACAAGAGCAGCGGCCGGCGATCTACAGTTTGACCTTTGGGGTGTAGAGCCGAGTGATAACCAACGATGGGAAGCTCTCAAAGACCGCATTAGCCAGCATGGTCTGCGCAATTCGCTGATGATAGCGATTGCGCCTACTGCAACGATCGCGTCAATCGCTGGCTGTTACGAATGTATAGAGCCTCAAGTATCGAATCTCTTCAAACGGGAAACACTTTCTGGCGAATTTCTGCAGATCAATCGTTACTTAGTTAATGAACTTCAAGAGCGGGGTCTCTGGAGTGAGGACATGGCCCAAAAAATCAAAAGGGCAGAGGGGTCTATTCAAGAGATCGAAGAAATCCCCGAAGATTTGCGCAAGGTTTACCGAACCGCGTGGGAGCTCCCTCAACGATCTTTAATCGACCTGGCAGCGAGCAGGGGCGCGTACATCGATCAGAGTCAATCACTCAATCTTTTTATGGAGAGCCCAAGCATTGGCAAGTTGTCATCTATGTATATGCATGCATGGAAGAGTGGTTTGAAAACAACGTATTACTTGCGCTCGAGACCAGCTACGCGCATTAATCAGACAACGACAGGCCCTTCAGACAGAGGGCCTGCTCCAGAGGGGACTCCTTCGGAGAGCTCTCCTTTTACCGACGAGGAAGCAATCGCCTGCTCGTTGGAAAATCCTGAGGCGTGCGAAGCCTGCGACTAGCAACGATTTAAGCAACTGAGAAGAAGCAACCAATGGCATTAGTAGAACCAGATAACAATTACGCTGCACAAGAGCTATCCAGCCAAGACAGTGTTGATGTAGGCAGGGCGGTCGGAGCTCCGGGAAGCATTCTCGACCCGGGATTTAACCTCACGTTAAGGCCGATGCAATACCCCGTGTTCTTTGAGATGTACAAAGACGCAATCAAGAACACTTGGACGGTCGAAGAAATCGACTTTTCAGATGACGTAGTCGACTTGGATCGCAAGTTGTTGCCTGCAGAGAGGCATCTCATTAACCGCTTGGTCGCGTTCTTTGCAACTGGTGATTCGATTGTCGCCAACAATTTGGTTTTGAATCTTTACCAGCACATCAATAGTCCTGAAGCGAGGATGTACCTCAGCCGGCAGCTTTATGAAGAGGCGTTGCACGTTCAGTTTTATTTAACGTTGTTGGATAATTACATTCCTGATCACGATGAGCGGGCGGAAGCTTTTGCGGCAATAGAGAACATCCCGTCCATTCGTCGAAAGGCCGAGTTTTGCTTTAAGTGGATGGGCAGCATTGATGATCTAGGGGAACTGCGCACTGAGGAAGAAAGAAAACAGTTTCTGCTCAATTTGGTTTGCTTTGCCGCTTGTATCGAGGGGCTGTTTTTCTTTGCTGCGTTCGCGTACGTTTATTTTCTGCGCAGTAAAGGTCTCCTTAATGGTTTAGCTGCAGGAACCAATTGGGTTTTCCGCGATGAGTCCTGCCATATGAACTTTGCCTTTGAAGTCGTTAAGACTATTCGCAAGGAGCAACCTGAATTATTCGATGAGGACCTTTCGATTCGCATAGTGGAAATGCTTGAAGAGGCTATAGAAGTCGAGAGTCAATTTGCCGAGGATGTGCTTTCGGGCGGCGTTGCTGGAATGTCTGCAAGAGATACAAGAACCTATTTGGAGTTTGTCGCTGACCAACGTTTGGCACAGTTGGGATTGCCTAAACGGTATGGCTCCAAGAATCCGTTTGATTTTATGGAACTTCAAGATGTCCAAGAGCTCACAAACTTTTTCGAACGTACAGTCGCTGCCTATCAACACGGTGTTGAGGGAGACGTGGCCTTCGACGAAGATTTTTGACTTGGTCCGCTTACCTATCGGTTCGTAGCAAGTTCATTTATCTATCGTGCCCTTTCTGATTAAGGCACCTCAGTCGTTTTTACAAGACTGCATGGGGTCTTACCGCAGGTAAGTCCAACTCCCTGATTCAGAACAGCCAGACTGGCTTAACCGCCTCGGAGTTCTTGTCCTAGTGCCTAACGCCACTCGTGCCGGTCAGGTTCGTTGACCAGTTGGAAGCGTCACGGTGTCTTAAGAAACTCGTTTAGGAGCAGACTTACAGCGCTAACTGGGTTTATTTGGCCTGTCTTTACTTGTGACTCAAGTTCAGGCAACATCCTTTGGACGGCTCTATGTTGCCTGAGCTTCTCGATAAGGCGATCATCGAGCATCGACCACATCCACCTAACGTTTTGGCGCTCTCTTCGCTCCTCAAGCGCTCCAGCGGCGCTGAGAATGCTTTTGTGCTCTTCAACCTTGCTCCACAATTCCTCCAGTCCTAAGCCGGTTAGGCCGGCGCAGGTGAGGACTGGGGGATTCCATAAGGGAGAAGCGGGTGCTGTTAGATGAAGAGCTATTTCGTACTCCTGGGCAGCCGCCTGGGCAGCTTGTTGGTTTGACCCGTCCGCTTTGTTCACGGCGATCATATCGGCGAGCTCAAGAATTCCTTTTTTGATTCCTTGCAGTTCGTCGCCGGCTCCTGGAAGCATCAGAACGAGAAAGAAGTCGACCATATCGGCTACGACGGTTTCACTTTGTCCTACGCCTACAGTTTCGACTAGGACAACGTCGAAAGCTGCAGCTTCGCATAACAGCATTGTTTCTCGCGTCATTCGGTTGACTCCACCGAGTTCGCCTGACGTTGGTGAGGGCCGCACAAAGGCATTGGGGTCATTCGCTAAGTCGGCCATCCGCGTTTTGTCACCGAGGATTGAGCCTCCAGTGCGAGAAGAGGTTGGATCGACTGCAAGTACCGCAACCCTATGGCCTCGTTCAGTTAGAGATTTACCCAGACTTTCTATAAAAGTGCTTTTGCCTACTCCGGGAACCCCGGTTATTCCCACCCGGTGGGAGTCTCCCGTGTCGGACATAAGTGCGTTGAGTAATTCTTGAGCAAGCTCTCGATGTTCAGGCAAGCTACTTTCGACCAGTGTGATTGCCCGACCTAAGAAGGCGCGGTCGGAGGACCGAACGCCATCTACTAAGGACTGTAATGAGGGCATTGGATCCACATCTTTGAGACTACAGGTCTACGTGGGTGTCAATGATTAGTGAATTATTTGGCGGAGCGCACTCTTTGTTGCGAGCCCCGAAACTAACTTGAAGGGTAAGCGAGTCAAGCAGGGATTAATGGGTCTAGCTAAACGAATATCGGAACAACGAGGAAGTCGGCCCCATCCGGTAGAGAAATTTCTCGAAGCGGATGAAAAAGTGCGGTGGATCATTCCCGCCCAAGGCGGGTTGCATCCCTTTACGATGTTATTCTTTGCCGTTTTTATTTTGTTGGCGGTGCTCGTTCTGGACCCAGCCTCTTGGATCATGGGTGTAACCATCAGTACCGTCGTATTCGCAGTTGTAGCTATCTTGACCACCGCTCGGTATCGCGTTATCGCGATCACTGCTAACGACGTGCTGCTTTTGAAAGCCCGTGGCTGGCGGCCCGCGAAGCCAGTCGAATTACTCGACCGAATACCGCGCACTTCTAAGTTCGAGGTGCGGAGTCAATTCTGGTCGCAGGTTGAAATAGCTGGAGAAAAACTCTGGATTCATAAGCGTTTTCAGGGAAAACTGGACGAAGCGGATGCGACGTTGGGTAGAAGTGTCCTGAAGGCGGGTTCGAGTGTTGCCTATAGAGCCAACAGGGCGAAGAAGAAAGTCAAACACGCCAGAAAAAGACGTTGAGGGCTAGCTAGAGAGCTTCTCAAGTAATTCTGTGGCCGCTTCAGATATAACTGTTCCCGGAGGAAATATTGCTGTTGCGCCAGCGTCTTTAAGAGCATCAAAGTCCTGCGGCGGAATGACGCCGCCGACAACAATCATGATGTCCTCTCTGCCCTCGGCTTTCAGAGCTTCTTTGAGTTCGGGTATCAAAGTTAAGTGTCCGGCTGCCAGGGAGGACGCACCGACGATGTGGGCGTCGTTTTCGACAGCTTGACGAGCGGCCTCGACCGGTGTTGAGAAAAGAGGGCCAATATCTACATCGAAACCTAGATCAGCGAACGCAGTTGCTATGACCTTCTGGCCTCGATCATGTCCGTCTTGGCCCATTTTGGCAATAAGAATCCTTGGTCGCCGACCCTCTCGAATTGAGAATTCTTCAACTAGTTCACGGACTGAGTTCACGCTGTCGGTTTGATCTCCCACTTCGCTGCTGTACACCCCACTTATGGATCGGATTTCTGCTCTATGACGACCGTACACTGCCTCAAGCGCGAGACTTATTTCTCCGACGGTTGCTTTTGCCCGACCGGCGTTGATGGCGAGAGCTAAAAGATTGCCGTTTCCGGTTTCTGCTGAATGGGTTAACGCTGCAAGGGCTTGATCTACTTGGGTTTGATCTCTCTCACTCTTCAGCCGTTCGAGCTTTGCGATCTGCGCTGCCTTGACCTCAGCGTTGTCGATTTTGAGGACATCGATCTGTTCTTCTTCGTCGGGCCTGTACTTGTTGACGCCGACTACCACCTGACGACCAGAGTCGATTCTTGCTTGAGTTCTTGCGGCTGCCTCTTCGATTCTCATTTTTGGAACGCCGGCTTCGATAGCGGCGGCCATTCCACCCATCTTTTCGATCTCTTCCATGTGCGCTAGCGCTCGAGCGGTTAGGTCTTGAGTCAATCTTTCGACAAAGTAGCTTCCTCCCCATGGGTCAATGACCTTTGTGGTGCCTGACTCCTGTTGGAGGAATAGCTGCGTGTTTCGGGCGATGCGCGCACTGAAGTCTGTTGGTAGGGCGAGTGCCTCGTCGAATGCGTTGGTGTGAAGGCTTTGTGTATGTCCTTGTGTCGCAGCCATTGCTTCGACACAGGTGCGCACAACGTTGTTGTAAACGTCTTGAGCGGTCAAACTCCAGCCTGATGTTTGGCTGTGTGTCCGAAGTGAACGCGATTTTGGGTTCTGGGGTTTAAATTTGTTGACAAGGTCTGCCCAAATCACCCTTGCCGCCCTCAGCTTGGCAACCTCCATAAAGAAGTTCATTCCTATTGCCCAAAAGAAGCTGAGACGCGGCGCGAAATCGTCGACTTTGAGGCCAGCTTTCTCGCCTGTTCTCAGGTACTCCAAGCCATCGGCGAGGGTGTAGGCGAGCTCTAAATCTGCTGTAGCTCCGGCTTCTTGCATGTGGTAGCCGGAAATAGAAATTGAGTTAAATCTCGGCATCTTCTGGCTGGTGAATTCGAAAATGTCGCCGATAATGCGCATCGAAGGTTTTGGAGGGTAAATGTAGGTGTTGCGAACCATGAACTCTTTGAGGATGTCGTTTTGGATGGTTCCAGCGAGTTGCTCTGGCCCAACTCCTTGTTCTTCTGCAGCGACCACGTATAGAGCCAAGATTGGGAGGACCGCTCCGTTCATCGTCATCGAGACGCTCATTTGGTCTAGAGGTATGCCCTCGAAGAGCGTTCTCATGTCATAGATCGAATCAATAGCAACACCGGCCATACCGACATCTCCGCTTACGCGGGGATGGTCGCTGTCGTAACCTCGGTGCGTGGCGAGATCGAAAGCTACGGATAGGCCTTTTTGGCCGGCAGCGAGGTTCCGGCGATAAAAGGCGTTGGAGTCTTCAGCAGTCGAGAAACCGGCGTATTGGCGAACGGTCCACGGCTGGTTCGTGTACATGGTGGGGTATGGGCCTCGCAGGAATGGAGCGAAACCGGGAAAGCTATCCACAGCGGGGTCGGTGCTCTCGAGGTCTGCCTGGGTGTAGAGCGGTTTGATGTCTATGCCTTCAGGGGTGCTCCAAACCAGATCTTCGAAGGCTTGACCTGCCTCTTGATGAAATGATTCGCCCCATTTGTCCACGTCGGGCTCTGGTTCATCTCCTAGATTTAACTCGACTTTGGTGAAGTCAGGAATTTGATTCATTGTGCTCCTCAGCCCCAAACATTTTATGTATCCCGGCGAGCGCTTCGAGAACGTTGCATCCTAGATATACAAAGCCATCAATTTGGTTTTCCAGTTCTGGGAACACTTTTGGGTTACCCGCCAAATAGACCAATTCAGCTCCCGCTTCTTTTAGATTTCGGGCTACTTCTAAGGCCATTTCTGAATACATTGCGTCGGACGAACATATGCATGCGATGCTGCTCGCACTTTGAGTAAAGGCTTCGATACAAAGATCTGCACTCAAGAAGCCGTCATTGCTTGAAGTGCGAATTCCACCCGCTTCGAATAAGTTTTTCGCGAATGTTGCTCTCGCAGTGTGCGTGGCAATGTCTCCAAGGTTGGCCATGAACATTAATGGTTGATCTTCAATAGCTTCGCTTGACTCGCGAATGCTCTCAAATGGGGACGACCACCTAAACAGTGGCACTGGCTGGCAAAGCTGTTCACCGTCTATTTCGGCTGGGTCAGGTAATGGGGCTCTTTCCAGCTTGATTTCATCTAGATCGGGAAACTCGCTGGTCCCTGTTAGAGGCATCGACCGATCTGCTATGGCCATCATTCTTTCATTTCGGGTTAGAGATAGTTCCGCCTGCCATGCTCCCGAGATTAATGCCTCGCCAATTCCTCCGAGCCCTTCGATTTCTTGAAAAATCTGCCAAGACGATTTCGCTAGCTGGTCGCTGAGGTCTTCGATATACCAGCTCCCGCCACCCGGATCGATCACAGACGCTAGACGCGTTTCTTCTTGGAGAATTAGCTGGGTGTTCCGAGCAAGCCGGAGAGCTGAGTTGCTTGATAGTCCCGCAATGCTATCGAACGGCGCCACCGTGATTGAATCGGCGCCACCCGCCGCCGCGGCAAAACACGCCGTCGTGGTTCGGAGAATATTCACCCAGGCATCCGTGAGTGTCATCATGGCATTTGAAGTTCCGGCGTGAATTAAGATATCTGCAACAGCCGGGTTGCCGCCTGAGGCATCAATGATCCGAGCCCAACAAATTCGGGCAGCGCGAAACTTTGCCATCGTCAAAAATTGGTCGGGCCCAGCGGAAAGGCCTAGTTCGATTTGGCCCGCTGCCTTTTCGATGCTCATGCCTTGGGCAGTAAGAGATTTAAGCCAAAACACGCCTGTTGAAAGCACTGCTGCTAGTTCTTGGCTATCGGACGCACCGGCGTCCGACCACACGGTCCCCTCGGCGGAAATGGGTCGGATGTTGGGGAAATCCGTGTCGATTTGAAAAGCTAACTCAGTGATTTGCTCTGCGATTTCGGTCAAGCTTCCGTTTAGGTGACCCGTGCGCGCCAATTGGGTTAGAGGGTCTAGGCCAAGGTTGTTACTGAATGAATTCTGATCAGCGTCGTTTTTGGTGCATAACTCTACGAGAGCTTGGGCCTGAGCGGTGTTGCTTCCCGCAGCAAGGTGCACCGGAGCCATATCCAAAAAAACGCCGTTGAGTACAGCGTTTAGGTCTGCTGTAGTTTCGGGGGCGCCCTTCAGAGTGATAGCGGAGGCCCCACTCTCTAGATCAGCCAATATCTGTTCGTTGGCGCCTACGGTCGACGCTAAATGTTGTTGGCGGATCTGCCAACCTAAAACGTTGCCAGATGCTCTGTGTCCTCGAGCAAAAGACGAGTTTCCTGGCAGGCCCTCTTCGTTTCGTGGTGTCGCGTTGCGCTCTCTCGTATACAAAGGAAGTCTTTCGATTTCATCGAAAGTTCGAGTTGTTAAATCGTTGAAATCCTTACCTCGCAGAGCTGCCTCGGCTGCTTTTTCCCATGTTGGATAGGTATTCTCGGTTACCGAATCGGAGTCGCTCTCGTTTGGGTTGAAACTACGGTCGTTGCCAGGCATATCTGAAGCGTATTCGACTTCGTAAGGCAATAACTATGTCCTGAGTAATCCTAGGTCGTTAAATGCATGAGCGAGCCATCTCCGTGGCATCCTTAAAGCTCGTGAACGCACCTTCCTTGAGTAATGATCAAACAGAAGACTCAGTTCCTGGATATCGGTATGACGCGCAATTGGCGAGCCGAATTGAGGAAGACTGGCAGCAGCGATGGGTGGCGGACGGCACATATCGGGTAGCTGAGGCAGCTGGTGCAGATGCGGATGAGGCTTTTCGTCCGAAGTTGTTTGTAATGGACATGTTTCCGTACCCGTCGGGGTCTGGACTGCACGTCGGTCATCCACTTGGATATATAGGAACCGATGTCTTTGCTCGGTACAAACGAATGACTGGGTTTAACGTTCTTCACACCATTGGCTACGACGCCTTTGGTTTGCCTGCAGAAGAGCACGCTAGGCAGACGGGCGAGCATCCGAGAGTAAACACTGAAAAAAATATTGCGAATATGCAACGGCAATTGGACAGGCTTGGCTTGGGGCACGATAAGGATCGCTCAATAGCTACAACCGACGTTTCTTACTACCGTTGGACCCAGTGGATTTTCCTCCAAATATTTCACAGTTGGTATGACGTTGAGGAGTCCCGGGCAAAGCCGATCTCTGAACTGGAAGAGCTTTTGGCTTCGGGAGAACGCGACACAAAGACGGTCAAGCCTTGGGCTGATATGGACGCCGTGGAGCGTCGTAAGGAACTCGATGCTTGGCGGCTGGCCTATCTCGGTGAAGCCCCTGTTAATTGGTGCCCTGCATTGGGAACGGTCCTCGCCAATGAGGAAGTTACGGCCGAAGGGCGGAGTGAGAGAGGTAACCATCCGGTTTTCCGTCGTCCGATGAAGCAGTGGATGATGAGAATAACGGCATACGCGGATCGCCTGTTGGGTGACCTGGAGAGGCTTGACTGGACCGAGTCCATCAAAACGATGCAGAGAAACTGGATTGGACGCTCAGAGGGAGCTGAGATCTCTTTTCCTACAAGCTCAGGCATAGACATTGATGTATTTACCACCCGACCCGACACACTTTTCGGCACCACAGCTATGGTTTTGGCTCCCGAACATCCCTTGGTTGATGAGCTCCTAGCCGAAGAATGGTCTGAAGAAACGCCTCTTCTCTGGCGGGGTGGGGCAGCGACGCCTGCCGAGGCAGTCGCACAATATCGCAGTGCGGCGTCTGAGCTCACTGACCTAGAGCGGCAAGAAAATCGTTCAAAGACAGGCGTTCACATTGGCTCCTACTGCACAGTCCCCGTCAGCGGAAAAGCTGTGCCGATATTTATTGCGGACTACGTCCTTATGGGGTACGGCACTGGGGCCGTAATGAGTGTGCCGGGTCAGGACCAGAGAGACTGGGATTTCGCTTCCGCATATGACGTCGAAATCGTTAGAACGGTTCAACCGCCCGAAAACTTTTCGGGTGAGGCCTATACGAACGATGGGCCCGCGATCAATAGTGACTTCTTAGATGGTCTGCTGATAGAGGAAGCGAAGACGTCAATAATTGCGTGGCTGGAAGAGCACGGTCACGGCAAGCGGATGGTTACCTATAAATTGCGGGATTGGCTCTTTTCGCGCCAACGCTACTGGGGTGAACCGTTTCCAATTATCTTCGACGAAACAGGCCTTGCACTTGCAGTGCCCGAAGAACACCTGCCCGTGGAATTGCCAGAGCTCATGGATTGGGCCCCGAGAGCGCTCGATGAGGATTCAGACCCAGAGCCGCCTCTAGGCCGAGCTGTTGAATGGGCATCGGCTTCTTATGATCTCGGCGATGGTTTTAAGACATACCAGAGAGAGCTGAACACGATGCCCCAATGGGCCGGATCATGTTGGTATTACCTTCGCTACTTGGACCCGTCGAACGAAGAGAAATTCGTCAGCCCAGATATCGAACGCTATTGGATGACCAGCCTGGATGGGGGTATTGGGGGTGTCGATCTCTACGTAGGTGGGGTTGAGCACGCTGTCTTGCATTTGCTATACGCCAGATTTTGGCACAAGGTTTTGTTTGACCTAGGCCATGTTTCTGGGCCAGAACCCTTTCAGCGCTTGTACAACCAAGGCTACATACAAGCTGCCGCCTATCAGGACGACCGAGGCGTCTACGTTGATGCGGAAAAGGTTGAGGAAAACAACGGCTCTTTCTTTTACGAGGGCGCCCCTGTGTCGAGAACATTTGGGAAGATGGGCAAGTCGCTGAAAAACTCGGTTACTCCTGACGATATGTACTCGGCCTATGGAGCGGACACGTTGCGGCTCTATGAGATGTTTATGGGTCCTCTAGACCAAGACCGCCCCTGGGAAACAAAGTCCGTGATCGGTTCCCACCGCCTTCTGCAACGAGTCTGGCGAAACTTGATTAACGAAGAAACGGGCGAGGCGACAGTGGTGGATGTACCGATTGATGAAGGGTCTCAGCGTCTTCTGCATCACACCATCGCCTCGGTTGCTGACGCGATGGAGGGTCTGCGTTTCAATTCTGCTATTGCCCGAATCACCGAACTAAATAATGAGCTAACCAAATCATCGAACCCAGTACCACTTGAGTTAGCTGAGAAACTGGTATTGATGCTTGCGCCGCTTGTCCCTCATATTGCCGAGGAGTTATGGGCACGTCTCGGCCATGCCGACTCTGTTGTGCATCAACCCTTTCCTTCAGCGGATGTTGGTTTACTTGTCGAAGATTCGATCGAATTGCCGGTTCAGGTGAATGGAAAGGTTCGAAGTCGTATTGTTGTTTCTACTGACGCAAGCCCCGATGAGTTAGAAACACTTGCACTTGCGGACGAGCGGATTTCCCAGCTCACTTCGGGAAACCAGATCCGCAAGGTGATCGTCGTTCCTAAAAAAATGATCAACATAGTCATTAGCTAACTTGGACCCCGTACTGAGAGACTTTTAGAAGCTTCGTGTGTCCAGAGTCTGGAAGTGCCTGCATGGTCTGTTGGGCCGCGTGGCTTTCAACAAAAGCAGCGACGGTTGGTCCGGAGCCGCTTAGCCAAGCTGCGCAGGCGCCGGCATCAAGCGCACGTTCAATGGCCGCCGCAGACTCGGGAACCTTGGCAAGTCGTACTGGCTGATGAAAGTCATCGAAGCAGGACTGGCGCATTGCTTCAAAGTTGCTGGTCGCGATGGCAGCAGTCATCACGGAGCTCCGACCGATGCCGGATGCGACGGTGTCAAAAGGAACAGTTTTAGGCAAGGAGCCCCTTGATGCAGTTGTCGAAGTCTTTTGAATCGGTATCCAAAGGACCAGATCTAGTTCTTGAGGGCACTTAATTCGGACGACCGTGTCGATATGAGTGGCAGTAACAGCTCCGTAGATCGAGGCAGCTGCGTTGTCGAAGTGTCCTTCTAGACGCCCTGAAGCTGCCAGTAAATCAGGAAAGCGAATCGCGCCAGAGGTTTGCAAAGAGGCAGCCGCAAGTCCTGCTACGCGAGCGGCACCCGAGAAACCCAGACCCTTCCCGGGCGGAATTTTAGTTTGTCCGTAAACAAGCCCTGAACCGCCAGCAGACCTGAATGCCGTTACTGCGGGATGAGTTTCTTCAAGTTTGGTGGAGTCCTGACGTGGCTCACCCACGTCTAGGTGAAACGGCAAGTCAATTGCCACTGCTAAACAATCAAAGCCGGGCCCTAGATTTGCGGATGAAGCTGGAACAGTTATGCGCACCCCACGCAGCGTACAGTTCGGTAAGTTAGCAGCGAACGCAGTTGGGAAAGAGTGGAGTTTGTGACGCACGGCGGCAAATTAGTAGCGAAGGTTCTCAAAGCAGCTGGGGTTGAGTGTGTTTTCACGCTGTCGGGCGGGCATGTCATGGGTATCTACGATGGCTGTCTGGACGAAGGCATAGAGGTCGTTGACGTCAGGCATGAACAGGCGGCTGTTCATGCAGCAGATGCGTGGGCGCGACTCCACCCAGGCAAAGTAGGGGTGGCGATTCTGACTGCTGGCCCTGGAGTCACTGACGGCGTGACAGGGGTAGCCAATGCTTGGCGAGCAAATTCGCCGATCCTGGTTATCGGGGGACAGGGCCCGTTTCGTCACACACGACGGGGCTCCCTGCAAGAAATGGATCATGTAGCGCTAATGAGGCCTATTTCTAAATGGTCAGAGGCCTGCTTCGACACCACGCGCATAGGAGAGTACTTAGAGTCCGCTATTCGATCGGCTTTGAGTGGCGTGCCTGGCCCTGCTTTTCTGGAAATTCCTATGGATGTTTTGCACGATGAGATCCACCTAGAAGCGGTGTCGATACCAAAGTTCCGTGATTACCGGGTGGTGTCGACTGCCTCTCAGCCCCATATAGACGCAAGCATTGATCTACTTGAGGGAGCTATGAAGCCGATGGTAATGGCGGGAACCTCGCTCAAGTGGAGTGAAGGTGGATCGTATCTTTGCGATTTCCTGGATAAGACAGGCATGCCCTGCTTTGTGAATGGTATGGCTCGGGGCGAAATCCCTTGGGACCATCCTTCATTTCTTTCATTGACTAGAAAACAAGCTCTCGATTCAACTGATCTTGTGGTGCTTGCAGGGACACCATTGGATTTCAGGATGAAGTTCGGTCGGTCTATCCCGAAGGATGCCAAAATTATCCAGTTAGACCTCGATGAGACTTTGATCGGAGTCAACCGCGCAGCTGATGTCGCCCTGGTAGGAAACATTGGACAAAACTTTGCGTTAATGAATGAGGCTTTAGAGCGCAGCACAAAGGACCATGACTTCTCAAGCTTCAGAGACTTGTTGCGCTCTCGTGAGGAGGAATTAGAACAAGACCGGATCTCGCAAACGCTGAGTGGGGAAGTGCCTATCGACCCGCTTAGGTTGTGTCGAGAAGTGGCGGAGTTTGTATCAGACGAAATGATTGTGATTGGAGATGGAGGCGACATTGTCGCTCAAGCCTCAAAAGTTATTCGCGTGCCTAGAAACGGAGCTTGGATGGACCCAGGGCCTCTGGGAACGCTGGGCGTCGGGATGCCGTTTGCGCTAGCGGCTCAGAAAGCACATCCAGATAAGCGCGTTCTCATTGTTTATGGCGATGGGTCGTTTGGTCTAAATGGATTTGAGTACGACACGGCCGTTCGATTTGGGCTACCCATTGTCGGCGTTGTTGGAAATGATGCTGCCTGGGGTCAGATGATGCGGCCACAAGGCATGCTTTATGGAAAAGATCGGCTAGTGGCGGTCAAGCTAAATCCAACGCGTTATGACAAGGTTGTCGAAGCCTTAGGGGGCCACGGGGAATATGTCGTAGATCCTGAAGAGATCAGACCGGCACTTCAAAGAGCCTTCGATTCAGGTTTGCCCGCCCTCGTCAATGTCGAGATTCGACAAGATAAGGGCGAAATGAAGGGCTCGACCTATGTATAACGAATACGGACTATTTCGATAAGTGTGTGGGCGATTCGTCTCCGCGTCCTCTGAGGCTGACGTAAGTCAGGCCTTGTTTGCTGATTTGTCTGGAGTGAATCTCGGAGCTAGTTACAACGTGTCCCCAACGGCGAGCGTGTACGGCGTTCGAACGCTTGCTTCAGGGCAACGCAGTGTCGATGTGTTTCGATGGGGGCTCGCTCCCGAGTGGATCTCCCACTCGAAGAAATTGCAACCTTTGATCAATGCGAGGTTAGAGACAGTCGACCAGAAGCCAGCATTTGCGAACGCTTTTAAACTCAGGCGGTGCGTTATACCTGCCAATGGCTTTTTCGAATGGCAAAAAATAGGTAGCGCTAACCGGCAGCCTTTCTACGTTTACAAGAAGGACTCCTCTCTTCTATTTATGGCAGGGATATGGGAGTTAGGAGTCGGTGACGAGGCGAAAGACTTCAGTATTTTGACGACGAAAGCTAATAGTGATGTAGCTCACATACACCATCGAATGCCCGTCCTGCTCGACGGCAACGCTTTGGAAAGGTGGCTAATGCCTGGCGTTGCTGAAACTCAGTCGTTGAAAAACCTCCTGTTAGAGGGTTCCGCTGAGCGACTTGATTCCCATTATGTCGACCGCCGAGTTGGTAACGCTTCTTTGAATGACTCTGATCTAATATCCGAAGTGCCTCCTGACACTTTGTGGTAGAGGCGCACTATTGAAGTATCGCAGCACGAATTGATTCGGCGGCCGCTGCTAATTCAGATGGGGCGACCGCGGGGGCAGCATTTTTGAAGTCCATATGGCTCATTGCGTCTGCTGGAATCAGGTGCAGGTGCGTATGCGGAACTTCGAATCCAGCAATTACCAGCCCTATTCGGTCGACCTGGAACGCTGTTTTCTGGGCTACAGCAATTTTATGGGCGACATTGAAGAGGTGCTGGCGTAGTTCCGGACTCAGATCAATCCATTGATCGATTTCCTGTCTAGGGATTACGAGAGTATGGCCATGGGAAATCGGATTAATGGACATGATGGCGACACAGTGGTCGTCTGTCCAGACAAAAGTCCCTGGTAGTTCACCGGCAATGATCATTGTGAAGACAGAAGGCATATCAACAAGCCTACGATGCATTCAATGACTGAGCAGAAGTTGCCATGGCGACCGTTTACGATTCCGAATCTCATCAGCCTTTTGCGGCTTGGCTGCATCCCAATATTCTTGTGGCTTCTCTTTGGACCCGAAGACCGTTGGGCTGCCGCTCTGTTGTTGGGTGCCCTAGGTGCAACGGATTGGGTTGATGGCTTTATCGCTCGAAAATTTAATCAGGTGAGCGAGTTGGGTAAGATCTTGGACCCGACTGCTGATCGCTTGATGCTGCTAATAGGTATTTTCGCGATTTGGATTGATGGATCAGTGCCCGGTTGGGTTGCCTGGCTAGCTCTGGTTCGAGAAGGCTTGGTCGCTCTAGCTGCACTACTTTTAGCTGCGTTAGGTTCGAGAAAAATTGAAGTTACTTGGTGGGGAAAAACCGGCACGTTCCTTCTAATGTTCGCCTTTCCCTTTTTCCTTGCCGGGGAAAGTGAAGTATTTATTGCTTCCTTCTTTGCTTATGGCGCATGGATTTGCGTAGCTTTCGGCCTGCCAATTCACTACTGGTCAGGCATGACTTATGTCCCAGCTGCAAAGACGGCGCTCCGAGAAGGTCGAGCTGCGCGGTAAGTGAGGCCGCATGTTGCCCTCCTTGAGATAGGTTTGACTTATGGAGACACCAACTGAACTTCGCTATTCAACTGACCATGAATGGGTTCGCGTGGAAGAATCCTTGGTTCGTATCGGGATTACCGACTTTGCCCAAGATGCCCTCGGTGATGTTGTCTACGTCGAATTACCTGAAGTTGGAGCTCAAGTTGCCCAGAATGCGAGCTTTGCTGAGGTCGAGTCAACGAAGTCGGTATCAGATATTTTTGCGCCTGTATCTGGAGAAATTGCTGAGGTGAATGACGCTTTAGAGGATCAGCCGGAGCTCGTGAATGAGGACCCTTATGGAGATGGCTGGATTTGCATTATTCAAGTGAACTCTCTAGATGAACTGGATGCCCTTATGGACGCAGATGGGTATCGGTCTTTTGTCTCGGAAGATGGCCAGGAGTAAGCAGTGGATCAAGTATGTAACAGCTGCGGCCATCTGAACGCTCCAGGCTCTCGCTTCTGTTCAAGTTGCGGTAAGCCATTGGAAGGTGCAGTGGAAGCAACGACGGAAGCCATTGAGACCCTTGATGGTGTCGACCTAAGCGTCGATTTGGAGGCGCCTGCGTCCGGTGCAGCTCTAGTTGTGGCGAGTGGTCATCAAGCTGGAACAAGATATTCAGTGGTATCCGACGTGGTCACTGTCGGCCGTCACCCCGACAGCGATATTTTCCTGGACGACATTACCGTCTCGCGTGGCCACGTTGAACTGACGCACGGCTCGACCAGCTATTTGATTCAAGACGTGGGTTCGCTTAACGGCACTTATTTAAACGGTGAGCGATTAGACGAAGGGGAGTCAGCGCTCACTAATGGTGATGAGATACAAATAGGCAAGTTCAAGCTCCTCTACCTAGTCTCTTCTACGGTTTGATGTGGGCTGCTGTCTCATTGTCACACTAGGGTCATTGCATGATTGAAATGGAGTTGCTCGGTGTGCAGGTGGAGCTGCCATCTAATAGCCCACTTTTGCTCCTACGTGAAGCTGATGGATTAGGACGTGTGTTGCCTGTGGTTATCGATACTCCTGAGGCCCATGCGATCCATAGAGGCATTGAAGGTATTAGACTAGCTCGCCCCTTGACACATGACTTGATTGTGAATTTGCTTGATGATTTGGAAGCGACGGTTATCAGCGTTCAAGTAACTGAGCTGCGAGAGCGAACGTTTTTCGCTGAGATTGAGTTAGAAGTAGCCGGTCAGAAGCAAACCATCTCGGCGCGACCAAGTGACGCTATTGCGATCGCCGTTCGAACTGAAACAGCCATTTATGCATCTGAAGAGGTGCTAGCCGAGGCTGGCCAGATGATTGAAGGCCACGATGCTGAAGGTGATGACGGTGACCCAGACGAATTGCTCGATGAATTCAAGCAATTCTTGGACGATGTAAATCCGGACGATTTCTGAAATTTTTGACCATTACGCGCGATAAATCGCGCGAAACGCGCGATTTATCGCGCGTAGGGTGGTTGCGTTGGAAGGGTTTGTTCCGTACTGTGGCATGACATTGACGTAGTTTCATCAATGTGACCGCATTGATGGAGGGCCAAGACGGAGGCAGAACGTTGGTTGCAGGGGTAGTAGAATCCGGGTTTTCTGGTAAACGAACAGCTGAGTTAGTGGGAATTACATACAGGCAGCTGGATTATTGGGCACGAACAGATCTAATCAGACCGTCGCTTGCTGATGCGCAAGGTAGCGGAAGCAGGCGGAGCTACTCATATCAAGATCTGCTTGAGTTAAAGGTGGTTAAGACCCTTTTGGACGCTGGGATCAGATTAGAAATGGTCCGAGACGTCTTCACCTACCTAAGGGAAAACTTGGGAGAAGATGTCGCGTCGGCAAATCTGGTTATCAACGGTTCCTCTCCCTTACTCGTGTCCGGTGAGGAAATCATTGACCTGATCCACAAAGGCCAGGGGGTTCTCAATGTGCTCCCCCTTGCCGGAGTGAAAGAAGAACTGGACAATGCAATCATTGACCTATTTCCCGCCGTTGAAGGCCAGATCAGAGCAACCGGTTGAGCGAGAGTGCCTAGCTAGGCGTCCTCTTCGTCTGGGATGAACTGCATTGATGCAGAATTCATGCAATATCGGTCGCCTGTAGGTTGCGGACCGTCCGGAAAGATGTGACCGAGATGGGCACCGCATGATCGGCAAACAGCTTCGACCCGAACCATCCCATGGGAATTATCTATTTCGGTTTCGACGGCGGATTCCGAAAGTGGTTCCCAAAAACTAGGCCAGCCCGAACCTGACTCATATTTAGTTTCGCTTGAGAACAGGTCGTCTCCGCAAACAATGCAGCGGTAGATTCCCGACCCTTTTTGGTCCCAAGTTTCTCCAGTGAACGCACGTTCTGTTCCGGCTTCCTGAGTCACGTGATACTGAAGAGGGCTTAGGCGCTCTCTGAGCTCTTGTTCGTTGAACTGTTCGGATCTTTGACTCATTCCCTAACCCCTAGTGTTCTGGTGGCGGCCTGTGGATAATTACAGGTTATTGCAAGACGAGCATGGAAGCCCTCGTTGTGGAAATCGTATTGCTTTCCCACGTGAAATTCACAGGGTTTACCCCCTAGTCCTTCACAGGCGACTCTGTGTAGCTTCGAGGTCATGAGGTTCAAAATTAGTTTCGTTGACGGTCGAGCAGAGATTGTCTCAGGTGCAGATAATTACGAACAAGAAGGGTCAATGGTTACGTTCTTTGAGTCAGGGGGACGCAATTACGTTGATTCTTGGTCTACTCGTCTGGCAAGTTTTCGTACCAATGATTTGGCTTCGGTCCAGCGCGTGGAGGAAGAATCTGGGATGTGAGGCGCAGCGAATCTCTGTGCTATCAGTAACCCTTGCCTAGGCAGTCTCTTTGTTTATTCCGCCAACAATATCGATTATCTGCCCCAAGCTATCAAGGCGTTCTTGAGTGTCGGCTCCCTCAGGTTGTACGCGCAATACATTGATCCCGGCGGCTTGGTAAGCGCGCACTCGCTGCGTTACCTCGGGCACTGTGCCCAAGAAATTGGTCTGAAGGATCAACTCATCTGGAACTGCTGCAATAGCCTTATCGCGCTCCCGCTCCACCCACAGGCGTTGAACTAATTTAGCTTCTTCTTCGAAGCCCCCTCGCCTATAGGCATCGTTGTAGAAATTGGTGCTGGGTGAGCCCATAGCGCCAAGGGTGAATGCTACGCCGGGCCTTCTCGGCACAAGAAGTTGATCGAGATCGTCTCCAAATTGTACGGCGCCTCCAGCTTGATACTGGATTGCATCGGGGTCACGTTGGGCTTTTAAGGCCCCATTGCGAACGTGTGCGATCGTGGCCGAAGCGCCGGAAGGCAGAAACGAGGTACCGGCCCATCCGTCCGCCACCTCGCCAGTGTATTCAAGAGAGTTTGGACCCAAAGTTGCAAGCCAAATTGGGATTTCGGCGTTTGCGGGTTGGGATAAACGCAACGATTTGCCCTCGCCGCCCGGAAGGGGAAGCACGTGATGGGAGCCTTCGTAATTAATTTTTTCGCCAGCAAATGCCTGTTTTACGATTTCTACGGTTTCTCGGAGCCTAGTGAGAGGCCTCTTAAAGGGAACTCCATGTAAGCCTTCAACCACTTGGGGGCCGCTAACCCCCAAGCCCAGGATAAAGCGATCCTCACTGATGGCTGCCATGGAGAGGGCAGTCATTGCTGTCATGACAGGAGTACGCGCAGATACTTGCAAAATCCCTGTGCCCAGTGAAACTTTGCTGGTGCATGCTGCGAGGTACGCCAAAGTGCTTACGCCGTCCATTCCCCAAGCCTCTGCGGACCAAATAATGTCCACTCCCATCTGTTCCGCTTCTCTGAGGAACTCAACTTGAGTGTCCCAGTCTCTCTTCTTCCCCGAAGCTGGACCGCCGAACGCAATCGAAACCTTCATACCCCTTGCCTAGCGCAGTTAGGCGAAGCTTGCAGCCTTACTTGCTTGATCTGTTGCAACTTAAGTGATGGAAACGAGTTGCCTCGCTTTGAGTTTGGTGATCGGTATTATTAGCTCTGATGAAACTTCAAGCGTTGACTGGGGCTTTCGGCGCCGAGGTAGAGGGCCTAAACCTCGGGCAAGGTGTCAACGCACGGGATATGCAACTAATAGCTGAAGCTTTAGCGGAAAAGTCTGTTCTGGTATTTCGAGATCAGGATCTCGATATAGGTCAGTTTGAAGATTTAGCGACAAGTATGGGTGAGTTCGGTGAAACTCCATTCATCACGCCTGTAGAGGGGCATCCCAACGTTCTCAAAGTTTTGCGAGAAGCGGACGAAGAGGGCCCCCTGTTTGGGAGCGGATGGCATAGTGACTGGAGTTTCCAAGCGAAGCCTCCTAGCTCAACTCTCCTGTATGGAGTCGACATACCAGATGTTGGGGGAGACACCGTTTTCACCAGCCAATATCTGGCCTACGAGACCCTCTCCGATTCAATGAAGTCAATCGTGAATGACCTCAAAGGCATTCATTCTGCCGAACGAAGCTACGGACCTAAAGGTACTTTTGGGCGACCTGACCCTAAAGCATCTATGGACATTAACGGCGACGCCAGCGCGACGGTCCACCAATTACACCCTCTGGTTCGCACCCATCCGGTATCAGGCCGCAAAGCACTTTTCGTTAATGAGGTCTATACGGTAGGTGTCGAGGGTCTCGCACCTGCGGAGAGTGACTACCTGCTGAGTTTTCTCTTCGAGCACAGCAAACAAATCGGGTTTACTTGTCGAGTCCGGTGGGCTCGTGGAACGTTGACTATCTGGGATAACCGTACGACTCAGCATTTTGCGATCAATGACTACGCCGGAAGTAGGCGGGAAATGTATCGAATCACTCTTGCTGGAGAGCAGCCCTCATAGCGGTCAACAGGTGTTACTAGCTTCAACGACTGCTAGTGGGCCGAGAAGAGCGATGTCTTGCAAGGCTTGGTCATACAAGAACTTCTCCGTACATGCGGCCCGGGCCCAGATTTCCTCTGAGTCGCTGGGAAGACGCCCTCTGCCCGCTACTTCAAGCGAGTTGGTCGAGCTGCTACTTACCTGTATCGCCTGGTCCAGTAGCATTGAGAGAAAGCCGGCTGGGTCATGGCTAGGTTCATCGAATACATACAATAAGTGCCCATCGCTGACAAAGGGAGTGATGTAATGCGTTCGCTGTCCCTGGGTGCCGCTGATATCAAAGCGAAGCATTAGCGAGTCGATAAAAGCTTCGAATGGCTTATGAGTAGATGGTTCCACGGTGGTGGACCGTATCAATCATCCGGTGCGCAAGTCTTATGGGAGCTAGGTTCTTGCAGTGAATAGCAAGTCGCGAAAGAGGGGTTAAGAAATGGCAGTTAACGCGGGGGAGTATTGCGGATTTGATATCGCTATTGAAGATCCGGGTATTTTGGTAGTGACCTTTAACCGTCCAGAGAGTCTTAATGCTTCCACGGCTGCAATGAAACGTGATCTTGTCGAATTACTGACCCAAACTCAGATGGATGACCGAATTCGGATTGTTCTCTTTACCGGTCAAGGCAAAGCGTTTTGGGCTGGCGATGACCTTAAGGGTTACGGTGGTGAAAGTGCTCAAGTTCCCCCAATTCACCATGGTCACCATAACGCGGCCGGTACTTACAACGGATTGAGGGCTATTTCTCAAGCCGTGAATACTGCAGTTCGGAATCTGGACAAATTATCCATAGCGGCTATTAATGGCTTCGCAATTCAAACCGGTTTTTCTTTAGCTTTGGCCTGCGATTTCCGTATAGCCGCCGAGTCTGCGAAATTAGGCAGCGCTACCTTGCGGTTTGGCTTGCTGCCCGACGAAGGGGGACAATGGTTGTTAGTTCAACACCTAGGCGTTGGCAAGGCAATGGACTTCATGATGCGTAAGCGAATAGTGGATGCTGCTTCAGCTCTCGATTTGGGTTTGGTTCACGACGTAGTGCCGGATGCGAGGTTGATGGAAGAGAGTATGGCGCTTGCCCAAGAGCTAGCCCAAGGGCCTCAGGTCGCTATGAGAATGCTCAAACGGTCGATTCTTCTGGCGGCCGATCTCACTTGGGAGCAGTCGCTAGATGAAATTGCGTCCAAAACAGCCGTTACAGACCACCTACCGGACGCTCGAGAGGGAGGGGTAGCGTTTATCGAAAAACGGCAGCCCAACTTCAATGCTTGGCTTGAAGATCGCGCCGAGCCATCGGTAGAGGGGCCTGCGCCTTGGGATTCGAACTAGTCCTAGCGCCTTCTGATTTCGAGTGCCGCAGGCTTTAGGCCGTTGATCGAGAGATATGCGCCACTGAGCGATTGATCTAGTCCTTTTGGTGCGCCTAAGGACTATTTTGGTTCTTGGTAGTCAGGCCTGGCGCGCGTGCGTTCAGTCTTGTAGCCAAATCTAGTCGCCTGTTTCTCGGTTAGGGAGAGAGTTATTCTGGATAAAGCCCATTAATTGGCTATAAACAAGGCTTTTGAGCTTGAAATGAAAATTTAGGTGTGCTATGGTTTATTTCCACGTCGCCCAAAGGGCGGCTTTCTTCGTTTTGGACACCCGGGCGAAGGAAAAAACCAGATCCATTGATTCTTGCTGTCGCTTTCGAGCTGCTTAGGGTCGCTGACTAACATCTACGCTTGCGATTTACGACGCTTGATACGTTGCTTTAACCGATTTCCTCAACCAGTTCTTCCAATGCGCCCAATAACATTTTTACGTTCCGTAATCGTGCCGTGTGGCCCATGCATCCGATTCGCCAAACCTTTCCCGCCACTGGACCTAAACCGCCTCCGACTTCGATGCCGTATCTCTCGAGGAGAGTTTTTCTGCCGGTCGTGTCATCTAGGCCTTCGGGCAGAGTGACAGTTGTGAGTTCCGGAAGGCGATGACCTTCTTGTGCCCATAGATTGAAACCTAAATCAGGTAAGCCAGCGTGCAGGGCGTCTCCACACTCTTGGTGACGCTGCCAAGTTGCATCTAGGCCATCTGTTAAGACGACACCAAGTCCTGCGTGTAGCGCGTAGAGCATCGAGATTGGTGCTGTGTGGTGATAGGCCCGAGCGCCTTCACCAGTTACATAGTCTTTGATCATATTGAGATCGAGATACCAGCTCTGAGGTTTCTCTACGATGCGTTCCATCGCGCGATCACTAACAGTTACAGGAGATAGGCCCGGTGGGACCCCCAAACATTTTTGGGTACCGCTATAGGCAACATCGACGTTCCACTGGTCGATCAGGACCGGAATGCCGGCAAGAGAAGTTACGCAGTCAACGAAAAGAAGTGCATCACCTTTGGCCTCGCCAATAGGGGCAACGTCGTTGCGTATTCCCGTGGAGGTCTCTGCGTGGACTACGGCTATTATTTGCGGGTCTGGGTGAGCGTCGAGGAGACGCTGAGGATCAATTGCTCGGCCCCACTCCTCTTCTACTCTTGTTACTGTGGCTCCGGCTCTTTGTGCTACGTCGCACATTCTGTTGCCGAAGACGCCATTCACTCCGATCACAACTTGATCGCCCGGATTTACGAAGTTGACGAATGCAGTTTCCATGCCGGCTGATCCGGTGGCGCTAACCGGAAAGGTAAGCGAATTCTGAGTCTGCCACACTTGTTTCAGGCGCTCGTTAGTCTCATCGAGAAGAGATATGAAATCAGGGTCAAGGTGCCCTAGGACGGGCCGGGTGAAGGCTTCCATCACTTCTGGGTAGGGATTACTAGGGCCTGGGCCCATCAAAATTCGGTCGCTATGTATCACGACGGGAAACCGTAGTCACCTCTGGCAAGTAATGCATAACCGTTCTATTTCGGGGCCCTCTAGCGGAGTCTCGAGATGAGGCTGCTTGTGTCCCAGCGCCCCCCGCCAGAGCGCTGTATATCGCTGTAAAAGCGGTCTACGATTTCGGTGACTTCAACAGTTGCACCTATCTTTTGAGCTTCCTCCATGACAATGCCCAAATCTTTGCGCATCAAGTCAACAGCAAAGCCAAAGTCAAACTCATTTTTAACCATAGTTGACCCTCGGTTCTCCATTTGCCAGGAACCAGCGGCACCTTTGCCGATGGTGTCGAGTACCAAATTGAGGTCAAGCCCACTGCGTCGACCAAAATCAAGGGCTTCAGCAAGACCCTGTAATAAACCTGCAATGCAGATTTGATTGACCATCTTGGTCAACTGGCCGGAGCCCGAAGGCCCGATGAGTGTGCATAAGCGGCTGTAAGCCTCAATAACTGGCTGGGCCTGATCGAATGATGGCTTTTCACCCCCGCACATCACCGTCAGAATCCCATTTTCAGCGCCGGCCTGGCCGCCCGATATCGGTGCGTCAAGGAAACCGATTTGCTCGCTCTCGCATATGGACTTCATCTCTCTGGCAAGGCTCGCTGATGTAGTCGTATGGTCGATTACAAGAGATCCCGACTTGGCCTGTTGGAGGACCCCATCTTCGCTGAGTAGCACGGATCGCACGTCGTCATCGTTCCCCACGCAAAGGAAAATCATGTCGGCACCTTCAGAGGCCTTGGCCGGAGTTGAAGCTGAGCCACCACCATAGCGACCAGCCCAAGCGTCAGCCTTTGCGGCAGTTCTGTTGTAGACAGTTACGTCATGCCCGGCGCTCACTAAATGGCCTGCCATTGGAAAGCCCATTATGCCTAGGCCAATAAATGTCACTTTCCTGGGTTCGCTCATTGCACGCTCCTGCACGCTAACTATTAGAGGATTAGCTTCGATCAGGTTTATCTGATCGGATGATCATTAAAGCTTTTGGTCTTTCAACATGTCCCTAATTTCGTGTTTCAAGACCTTCCCCATAACGTTGCGCGGAAGTGCGTCTACCCAGAACACTTTCTTAGGCACTTTGAAAGGTGCTACTTGGCCTGTAAACAGCTCTAACACTGCTTCTGAGTCTTGAGCTTTGCCGGAGTCCTGAGCTGCAACAACTATAGGAATTTCGCCCCAGCGATCATCTGGAATTCCTACAACAGTGGCTTCTACGAAAAGAGCACTTCCTGCAAGAACATTCTCGAGCTCAGCTGGGTAGATATTTTCGCCTCCCGAAATTACGAGGTCCTTTTTGCGGTCGTCAATATAGACCCACCCTTCTTCGTCGACATGGCCGATATCTCCGGTGTGGAACCACCCATCAGTTATCGACTCACGGGTTGCCTCAGGGTTCCTCCAATATTCAGCAAGAATATTTGGCCCTTTTATCCAGAGCTCCCCAGTTTGCCCTCGGGAGACATCATGACCTTCATCGTCGACGATGCGCAGCGAGCAAAGGGTAGCTGGCTTCCCGCAGGAGGTTGGCCGCTGTTCGGCTTGTTCGACACGCATGATTACTGCCGTGGGAGCTGTCTCAGTGGAGCCATATACCTGACCAACTGGAATACCCCGTTCAAAGAATGGCCTTGTAACTGCTTCAGGAATACTAGATGAGCCTGCCATTAAGCCATTGAGGGAAGAAAGATCTGTTGTTGCAAAATCTGGATGTTTCGCTACGGCATCTAAGGTCGCAGGAACAAATAACGACCAAGTTGGACGCCACTCTTCGACGTCGCGCAGCCATTTTCCCGGGTCAAAAGCCCTATGGAGGAGCACCGAAGCTCCCGCTAGCAACGCTGGGATTGTTTGGATGTTGAGACCACCAACATGGAAGAGCGGCAGGAAAGTAAGCACCCGATCCTTAGTGGTGAAATCGTGACAATGGAAGGAATTAATGGCGTTAGCCATTAAGGCGCTTTGGGTGAGCAGCGCCCCTTTAGGCGTGCCAGTAGTACCGGAGGTGTAAGCCAGAAGCAAAGGGTCGTGAGAGTTGCCTTTTTGCTCGGCTGGGTTTGACATTAAAGGGTAAACCAAAGAGCTAAGGGATTGGACGGCGATGCCGTCTGCTGCTTCCAAGGCGGCCTCACAAAAAGAATCTTCGGAAACGACGAGGTTGACTTCCGCGTCCTCCAAGATCCAACGGTGCTCTGACGGAAGCAGCCGGGAATTAAGAGGCAAGGTAATTGCACCAACTTGAGAACAGGCGAACACGAGCTCCAATGTAAAAGGATGGTTGGGGCCCAACCACGCAACCCGATCTCCTTGCTGGATGCCGCTTTCGACGAGCCAGTTGGCGAGGGCGCCGATCTTGTTGGCGAGCTGCGAGTAGCTAGTCTGCTCGCCTTCGAATTCGACAGCAAGAGCATCGGGTTGATGCCCAGCCCATCTGTCTATCCAAGTGGCGATATTGGGTCCTAAAGAAGTCATCGGTAGGACAATTAGGCCAATTCGCCCTGGAGTACACCATCAATCACGATGGATTCTCCGTCCAATGTCAGGCTGTGGTTGCGCATGGGGAGGTCGAAGTGGCCAAGGGTGTGCCGCCCGGCATGCTCGTTTGCACCTGTGGAGTAGAGGAAGTTTCCAGCGAAGGCGCGTTGTTCAGTGCCGTTAGTTTGACTTTTGTCGTAGAGCGGCAAAGTATCCCACCTAGCGGCATTGTTCATCCCCCAGCCGATATGGCTGGTTGCATAAGCATCTTTGTCGCCCCAGGAGTCTGAATAGCTACGAAAAAGAGCTGCATCAGTGCCGTCGCCAGCGACGTCGACCACGTAATCGTTTTCTATGGTGAGAGTAATAGGGGATTCGACGTACCGCTTAAAGGTAAGGTTCATATCCCCCCTGTCCATCACTATCACGCCATTGACCGTGTCGGCTTTAGGGAAGGCAAGACACAAACCGCCCGGCCAGTGAGAAATTGACCCAGGTTGCGTCGTGTAACCCCAGCCGCCTCCGCACGGTGCATCAGTGAGGTTGACAACAACGTCGGTTCCAGCGGCCGACGTAACGCGCATCTCGGAGGCCTTGATCAATTTTTTGATTCCCGCTTTCACTTTTGGCTCTAGATCTGGCCCCGGCATGAGGCGTTCTAATGCTTCAGGGTGCTCGTTAGAGACCATCAAAATTCTGCTTCCACCAGCGAGAATTTCGGGTAGTTCAGGGGCGTGTAGGAGCCCCTCAACGGTGCAATCAACTACGAAGTCGACAGAGGCAAGCGCCTGGACGACCGCTTTTGAGCCAGCGATAGCGTCAGAGGCGCCAGTCGATCTAACGGGCACTGGTGCGCTTTGACGTAGGGTAGGCAGGATGATGTGGATCGGGCGAATGCCGAGTCGGTCCAGTGCCAACTCTGCCAAGTTCACATTGACTGAACGACTTTGAGTCTCGGACAAGATCGCAGCCGTTTGAGTCGTATCCACGGCACACATTGCAAACACTTGAGCAAATGCGTCAATCCATTTTCCTTCGATGCGTTCAACGAGCACATTTCCTCCAGTCGCAGGGAGCACCAAGTCCTTATCAAGCAACTAGTTAAGCACTCATACACGCAAAGCAATAAAGATTATGAATATGAGTCCATCTATTTGGCTAAAAGTAGATTAATGACTTGTGTCCTGGAGCGATAGGGGATCAACGCTCGTGCCTCTCAGGTGAGCACTGTCGTTATACCGCAAGCATTTCCAACGACGACCACGTTCGCTGTCAGTGCGAATTTCCAGTTCCGTAATAGAAGTCACATCAGGCGCTAGCTCAGTGTGCCACTGCCCCGGACCTAAGCCGAAAGCGATGGCCATAGCAGCTGAAATAACCCCTCCGTGACATCCAATAAGCACAGTGGCCCCCTGGTGATTTTGGGCTACAAAACTTAGGGCTTCGCCTACCCTGTGCCGAAAGCCAGCGCGACTGTCTGCTCCAGGAATAATCGCCACAAATGGGTCGCGTTGTTCAAAATCGCTCAGCTCATACTTCTCTCGAACTTGCTCCCATGTCAGTCCATCCGCCTCTCCGAGGCGAAACTCTTCAAGATCGTCGTGGATGTTGATTTCATGGTTGATTGAAGCCACCCTCAGTAGGATCTCCGTCGTCTCACGAGCCCTTGGTAAAGGAGATGAGTAAACAATATCGATCGACCCTTCGGACCCGGTTACGAACCTTTCGCCGAGAAGGTTTGCCTGCTGTTGGCCTTTGGCTGAGAGTCCGCTGCAGGTTTTGAGACCCCCGACGACTCCATCTACCATCACGTTTGATTCGCCATGGCGCACCAAGATAAATCGAGTTGGCTCGGTGATCTTGGGTGTGTTTGCCATGGCGGAACTTTAGGCGGAGAAAGAGCTAAACAGGTGGCTAAAACCAGTGCTTACTGACGTACGCTTCCTTTTGTGTCACGCGAGCGGAGAAAGTTGCAATGACAGATGTTGAGGTCGAAATCGAGCCTGAAGAAGCAGGAATTGATTCGGTACGAATACGGCGCTTAGGCAAACACCTGAGCAACTACGTTGACGACGGGCGCCTGCCCGGCGTCAATCTGTTGGTTAGCCGCGGCGGCAAAATCGCATATAGGTACATGTATGGCTCTAGGGATCTTGAGCGAGACCTTCCAGTAGAAAGCGACACTATCTACCGGTTCTACTCGATGACGAAACCGATTACTTCGATAGCTGCGATGCAACTGTATGAGAGAGGTTTGTTGCAGTTGAAGGATCCAATTTCCAACTGGATTCCCGCCTTCGCTAACAGCCGTGTTTTCGTTGGAGGTGATGCTAATAATCCGGAGACTCGAGGCGCGGAACGAGAAATTACTGTTCACGACCTCCTGACCCATACAAGTGGCCTTACCTATCACTTCCATATGGCACACGCTGTTGACGAGATGTATCGCAACGCTGGGTTCAATTGGACTACCAGCCCGGGTGACCTCGAAGCTCAGTGTCAAGTTTTAGGATCTCTCCCGCTCCTATTCGACCCCGGCACAGAATGGAATTATTCATACTCCACCGATGTTCTGGGCCGGATTGTCGAAGTTGTAAGTGGTTTAACGCTGGACAGCTATATGGAGCAAAATATTTTTGAACCACTTGGAATGGTAGATACGGCGTTTTCGGTGCCCAGCGGATCAGAGCAGCGCTTTGCCTCGTGCTACTTCCCTAAGGGAGCGGATAAAAGCGCAGCTCTTCTGGATGACGCCCAGAAATCACCTTTTCTAAGTGAACCGGAAGCATTGTCAGGTGGAGGAGGTCTCGTCTCCACAATGGCCGATTATCACAAATTCACTCAAACTCTGAGAAGCGGTGGCGCACTCAATGGTCAAAGAATTGTGGGGAGGAAGACCCTAGAGTTCATGACAGCGAATCATTTGCCAGGTGGAGTCGACCTAACCGAATACGGAAGGCCCTTATTCTCGGAGACGGCCTACGATGGGGTCGGTTTCGGTCTTGGCTTTTCAGTAGTAATCGATAGTTATAAGGCAAAGGTTTTGAGCCAAGAGGGGGAGTACGGATGGGGTGGAGCTGCCTCAACTGCCTTTTGGGTAGACCCCATTGAAGACATCACGCTCATCTTCTTGACCCAGCTTTTGCCCTCCAGTACTCATCCAATAAGGCCAGAGATCAAAGCATTGGTCTATCAAGCTCTCCTATAGCAATGTCTTGAACCTGGCTAGCGAAAAGCGGCTTTTCTGCAATAGGTTTTCCCGACTACCAGCAAACGAAAGCTAAGTGAGAATGAACAAAAATTATTTCTTTCAAATTTCAACTGATCCGGATGTGGACGCCCGCAAATGTGCTGTGGCTATGGCATGCGCGGCTCAGGCGGTTGCAGATGGTCACAGCGTGAGTGTTTTCTTCGCTTCTCACGCTGTGAAGCTTCTTCACAGGGACTTCATCGAGAACATGGATAAGAACGTTTCCCAAGAGCCAGGTTTTTGTTTAGAGATACTCAAGGATCTGATTCGGGGTGCTGAGCTATTTTGTTCTACGGGATCTCAAGCAGTCTTGGGTGTTACGCCCGAGAACGGTACTGAGGTACTGGTTGAAGGTCTAGACCTAAACTGGAGTGGTCCTCCTGGAGTGATAGCACTTAGCGCTGATGCTGATGTGTCGCTCTCCTACTAGACGATGTGATAACTGAATTAACCTATTTAACAGAACGCCCTTTTGGAGCCTTCTTGAACCCCATGGGGTTACCCTCCTGAATATGAGTACCCAAGAGATGCTTGAATTTGATTTGGTCATAGTGGGAACCGGTTCGGGAAATAGTATTCCCGGTCCCGAATTTGATGGCTGGCGCATAGCGATCGTTGAAAAAGGGGTATTCGGCGGCACATGTCTCAACGTCGGTTGTATCCCATCGAAAATGTTTGTCTATGCAGCAGATGTTGCGGAAACGATTCGTGGTTCTGCCACCTATGGAATCCAGTCAGAGATAGGCCTAATTGATTGGCCGGCAATTCGAGACAGAGTTTTTGCGCGAATAGATCCAATAGCTGAAGGTGGCGAAGAATATCGGCTCGGGGATGAGTGCCCCAATATCACGGTATTCAAAGGAAATGGCCGGTTGACGGGAGCGAAAACGCTCGAAGTTACTGGGCAAGATGGGCAAACCTGGCACCTTTCCGGACGACATGTCGTGTTGGGTGCCGGAGCCAGGCCGTTCATACCGCCTTACAACGGGCTTGCGGATGTTCCTTTTCACACCTCGGACACAATTATGCGGATCGACAGTCTTCCTCAGCGATTAATTGTCCTGGGCGGTGGCTATATTGCCGCCGAGTTAGGCCACGTATTCTCGGCCTTTGGTAGCGACGTTACGTTGGTAAATAGAGGAGAAAGACTGTTACGGCGAGAAGACGATGAGGTATCTGAGCGCTTTACTGAGCTTATGAGCAGACGAATTAATGTTCTCTGCGATAGTGAAGTAACCAATGTTGGGTATGACGGCGAGCAATTTTGGGTTGAAATTCGTCAGGGTGACTCATTCGACGCTATTTATGCAGATCAACTCCTAGTCGCAGCCGGTCGGGTACCTAATAGCGATCTGATCGGCGCTTTTGACGCGGGAATTGCATGCACGGAAGGTCGAGTCGAAGTAGACCAGTATTTCCGAACCTCTGTTGATGGGGTTTGGGCATTCGGGGATATTTCTAACTCTCACCAGCTGAAACACTTGGCTAATGCTGAGGTTAAGGCTTTGAGGCTGAACCTTCTAGTAGAAGAGGGTCAGATCGAAGGTCCCATGCGGAGCGTTGATGACCGTTTCGTGCCTCACGCGGTTTTTGGGTACCCCCAGGTTGCCTCGGTTGGGTTGACAGAGTCCGAAGGCCGAGCCCGGGGACATGAGCTTTTGGTTTCCACCCAGGAATATGCCGGAACGGCTTATGGCTGGGCTATGGAAGAGTCTGAGAGCTTTTGCAAACTAATTGCAGATGCTCAGACCAGGAAACTGTTAGGGGCACACATTATTGGCCCTCAAGCTTCAACGTTGATCCAGCAGCTAATTCAGGGTATGGAGTTTGGTCAAACGGTTGACCAGATGGCGGAGCACCAATTCTATATTCACCCGGCGCTTACTGAAGTGATCGAAAATGCTCTTTTAGGGTTTTAAGAATCCGTTGTCGTTCATTCGCTGTTTAGGTTTATTTCCCAAAGCACTTGATCTAAACAATCGCCTGCTGAGATTGAAGGGAATTGGCATGGCCTCTCTTTGGTAACTGTTGAAGGTACAGGCGCCAAGAGGGTCCAAGGGGTCGGGTGACAAAATTGAACAACGCTGAGACGGTCTTGTAGCTGGCCTTCATCAGCAACTACTCGATGCCATCCGACTGGGATCAGTCCATTGGTCAGTCGTTCGAGCATTATCCCAGTGTTGATAATTACGTAGCCTTCTGGTGGTGAGGCATCTACCCACTTATTTTCGACTTTGACCTGAAGGCCTCTCGCTGTAGCCCTTGGTAGAGCTGTTATGAGATTGATATCACCGTGCTCCTCTGCCCAAACATGCCCCTCTGATCCTCCATTGGGAGCGTCGATCATAGAGGGGTAGCGAATAGCTCTTGTTAGGTGCGAGCCGTACTGCAGCATCGTGTCAAAAAAGTGTTCATCAACACCTATTCCACTTGCGATGATTCTGAGAAATCGAGTCTGCAAATCGACCAATTGTTCGTGAAATTCACTTAAGACTGAAGCGGATTCCGGTATGTGGTTTGAGGGGAAAACGGGCTCTCCATATCGGTGTGGGTATCGGTCGCGAAGCGGGTGCCCCTCTGGCAGTGGGGCACCCCAATTGAGCATTTCCTTCCAGTCTGGAGTGTTGGAAATAGCTGCGGTTTCAACTAGTAGCCCTGTGTAACCGGTTTGACCGCGGGACCCTGTAGCAACGTACTCTGACTTCTCCTCTGTTGAAAGTGAGAAAAATCTCTCTAGCACGTCGTAGGTTTCATCAAGCATTATTTCCGAAAGGTCATGCTTTGTGTATACGAATCCTGTTGCGAGGCTTGTCATTACGCCATCGATAACGGCTTGACGTTGTTTAGCGTCACCTCGCTCAAACGCCAAAAGGTCTACATCTAAAATGTCAGTCATTGGGACTAACGGTATGTCGGTTTGGGTCAATTGTCAGCGACATTTTCAGCTAGCCAGCGTTCGTAGCGCGAAGGGTCTGTCCAAGCTCCGGTTAGTTGATCAAAATCCAGAGCGGCCCGGAGCATCAGTCCCGTAGTTCCCATCCTTGCCTGGGAACTAGAAACGGAGTCCAGATCGTTTGGAATGGGCAGTTCTAATTCGGACGGCGTTTCAAGGTTACCCCTGGGGGCTATTGCCACTCGGGGTAGACGCCTGATTGCGTCGTCTCGGAGCGAAATGTCATTCTCGTAAAAAATGGGATCTTGGATTTGGTGCCACTTATCGGCTCCCATCACTAACACGTCGTAGCCAGCTGCAATGTCTGCTAAAAGTTGCTTTTCGGTAATTTCGATTGTCAACCAGTCGAATTCGTCTGCAACATTGCAGAGAACCGAAATTCGATGCTCGAAGAGTGGTCTTGCTACTGACTCTTTGGCTAGGGCGATTTTGCTTACAGCCCATATGACGGAATCGACGTTATGGTGGCTTCTTACCGCTTCGGATATGGCGAGGTGGGCAATTGTTGGTGGATTGAAGGAACCAGGGTAGATAGCGGTGCTCATCTCAAACTCTCCTGCCTGTCAAAGTTCTCAGAGTCCTGGGATTCCCTCCTAGTTCAATTTCCAGTTCCCGGCTAATTCCGTGCGCCAGGTTGTCCCAGATTCGATCGAGGAGTTGTGCTGTATTCACAATTGGCGGATCAAACGAGTTTTCTTGGGACCTACGAATAAATTGTTGCGAGTATTCTCTAAGGCTTACTAAAGCGGTTGCTAACCCTAAGTCGAGGGGAGTAGCGCCTGCTTGCCTTGCCAGCTTGACTCGGCGCTCAGTTTCTAAGCCGAAATTGTCAGTTATGGGTTTCGCAAGCTCTTGATAGATGGACCGTTGAATTCCGTGCCGAATAGCTAGGGCTAGTGTGGCACTGGTGCTTGCCTCTCGGCCGTGCCGCAATGCTTGCAGCCGCAAACCGGCGAACCAGGACATTTTGCGACTCGGGCGATAGTCGGAAGAGTCGGCTGTGGAAGTCTTAGATTTGGCGGATTTTTGTTTCAGCTTTTGGTCGTAGGACTCTCTTAAGGCGGGGTCAGAAAGTACTGACCATGCCTCGTTGAGTTCCTGCATCTTTGAGCGGTTGCCTGAATTGCGATCGGGGTGAAAAAGAAACGCGAGCTTGCGGTATGCCCTGCGCAGGGAGTCATAATCAGTATCAGGAGAGACTCCAAGGGTTTCGTATAGCGAAGACCTTGAGTTGTCACCGGGCAATGGCTCTGTCATGGCTACTCTTGGAGGAGAATGTGGCCGGGTTCGCCTGACTCTAAGACGCCCACTATGGCGGCGTCGTGCCCAGAATCTCGCAGATATAAAACCGCTGCTTGTGCGGCTTCAGAATCGCACGAGAATATTAATCCCCCCGAAGTTTGAGCATCCGCGAGGATTAGACGGTTAGTGCTGGATCCACCATCCAAGAATGGTTCAAGAAACGCCAAGTTACGGTCCGTGCCGCCGGCCACAAATCCTCCTTCAACAAGGGCCCGAACGTCAGGCAGAAGCGGCACCGCTGCTGTGTCTATGGATGCAGAAAGCCCGCTAGCTTTAGCTAATTCATATAGGTGACCCAAGAGCCCGAAGCCAGTGATATCGGTTGCTGCGGTGGCTTTTGCCTGTTGAGCGGCCTCCGCTGCTTGTGCATTGAGTCTCGTCATCTCACGAACCCCAGCTTTGTAAATCTCGCTTAGCCAGCCGTTTTCGGTGATGGCTTCAGGGTCAGATCTTTTGATTGCTGTAGCTAATAGGCCGGTTCCGATTGGTTTAGTGAGAACAAGGCTTTGCCCGGCTACGCCCCCACCGTTGGTGATGACAGCATCAGGTGCGACTTCGCCGACAACTGACATTCCGTACATGGGTTCTGGGCCATCTACAGTGTGTCCTCCGGCTATTACCCACGATCCAGCTTCTGCGGCCGTCTGGCCTCCAAGCAGAACTTTTTCTAAAATCTCTAGTTCAAGTTCGTCGCGCGGCCAAGCTACCAAGTTGAGAGCGAATAAGGGTTTACCCCCCATGGCGTAAATGTCGCTCACAGCGTTGGCCGCTGAGATTTGTCCCCAAAGTCCTGCGTCGTCGACAATGGGGGTGAAGAAATCTGCGGTAGCAATGAGAGCGTCGCCACCCGGGCGGAGCCATACTGCTGCATCATCGCTGTTTTCGGACCCCACTAGCAGGTTCTCGTTATTGGGAGCTGGCAAATTGCGCAACACGTGCGCAAGGTCGCTGGGACCGAGCTTGCAAGCTCAACCAGCCCCATGGCTGTATTGAGTTAGTCGTATTAAACGTGTCACAACACCACGGTATCTTTTAGCTGCTAGTTATCCGAATAAGTTTTGATGACGTCAAAGAGAATATTCATTCCTTTATCGCGATCGATTTCATACCCGACCTGACAATTCGATGCCCGATCTGACCACCTACGTTCATCAATGACTGTCATTCCTCTCGTAACTATTCCTTCGGTCTCTACCGACACATTTCGGCTTTCGAACGAGAAGATCTCCGGGTGTGTAATAGCTAGTACAGCGCATGGGTCGTGAAGCGGTACCTGCTGGCCGAAAGTCCGTTGCTGGTAGGAACGCAAGTAAAAATCAAAAAGTTCAGCCGCGAATACGGCTGGGGGATTATTAATTTCTCGAAGGCGTAAAATTGTCTCTTCGTCAACGCCGAATTGGTGGGTCAGATTCAGGCCGGCCATGAAAAGATTCGAGAAACCGGCTGAAAACACAACTGAGGCGGCGTGGGGGTCGGCCCACACATTGAACTCAGCTACCGGCGTGACATTGCCAGCGCCGGCACTTCCCCCCATGAGCGATACTCCGGCAACCCGTTGGACAATGTCTGGTGCCTGCAGTATCGCCACGGCAATGTTGGTAAGCGGGCCGACAGGCACTAGCCAAACCTCGTCATGTTCGCGGACCGTGTCGATAATGAATTGGACCGCATCGGAACTAGTCGCTTGCCGAGTCACTTTGTGTCTAGTTGGCCCATCTAGACCTGTTTTGCCATGTACTTCTTCAGCGTGTTTGGGGGGAATCAGAAGGGGCTTATTGGCGCCCATGTGAACGCCGGCGTCTAGATCAACTAGTTCCGCGAGAATAAGGGCATTCTCGGTGGTGAGATCCACTGATACGTTGCCAGATACTGTTGTAATGCCGAGTATTTCGGTTAGCTGAGCGGCCACCATGATCGCGACCGCATCATCGTGGCCGGGATCACAGTCAAGAATTATTTTGGGTTTCACAGCCTGTCCATTCCGGGCCCATTCTCGTTGGTGTCTCCCCAGTAATGAGGCAGGCGCAGGTAGCCGACTCGAGGTAGTTCGACTTTTGTTTCCAAACCTTGATACGTCTTGAGGCGCTGGATAGTTCGGACATGACTCAAGAGCTCATAGAAGACCATCCAGAGTGAGCCTTCTAGGTTGTATGTAATGCTTGAACTATCTTCCTGCGAAACCTCCGCGCCGCGGGGCAGAGTGGTGATCACGTATTTCCAAAAATTTGTGCCCCGGACCGTTTGCATCTCGGAACGCAGCTGATCGATGGTGTGTTCTGTCACAAGCTGATCTAGCCAGCTGACGCCAACCTCGAGCTTCTCAATCAAGTCTGGGACTTCCCAAAACTTGTTTGGGTTAAGTACTCGATCCCACTTGCTGTTGGGTCCCATTTGGTGGTCGAGCCAGTTGATTGGTTCTGGGATATCTCCGTCTGGCCATAGTAAATGTCCAGCTCGGCGTTTTGTGAAGACTAAGGAGTCCCATGCCATATGAGAAATTTGAGTTCGGCAAGACCACCACATCCACTCTTTGTCAGGTGATGGGTCATGAAAATCGAGTTGCTCGTTTGAGAGGGTTTCTGTTTCTGCCTCTACCCAAGTGATTATGTGGCGATACCAAGGCATGATGCCATCTATTGGTGAACTGGGCATCTCTAGAACTGCCGGATCGGTTGCTGCCATTATCTCGTGCTTCTCCTATTTCTTCTCTCGGGATCGTTAGACGTTTTCGAAGGAGCGTGGGTCAGGACAACTGCATATCAGGTTACGGTCGCCGTGTGCTCCGTCAATTCTGCTGACCGGCGGCCAATATTTATTTTCCCGAACCGCTTCTAACGGAAAGGCTGCCTCTTCCCGAGAGTAGGGCCGGTGCCAGTCACTTCGCATCAAATCTTCGGCGGGATGTGGAGCGTTTACGAGAGGATTGTCATCACTGGGCCACTCTCCGCTCTCCACGCGTCCGATTTCCTTTCGAATTTGGATCATGGCATCGCAGAAGCGATCGATTTCACTTTTAGATTCACTTTCAGTGGGCTCCACCATCAGTGTTCCTTGGACCGGAAATGACATAGTCGGAGCGTGGAAGCCATAGTCGATTAAGCGTTTCGCAACATCATCTACCGTGATGTTCCCGGGCAGTGATCTGAGGTCAATTATGCACTCATGTGCTACAAGACCTGACTTACCGCGGAAGAGCACCGGATAGCTCGAATCCAGCCTGTTCGCTGCATAGTTAGCGTTCAGGATTGCGACAGCTGTCGCTCGCTTGAGGCCTTCTGGCCCCATCATTGCTATGTACATCCAAGGGATCGGGAGTATGCCAGCGGACCCCCAAGGTGCTCCAGCAATAGCTCCGCACCCTGTGGCTGGACCGGCTTCGGGAACGAGGGAATGGTTGGGCAGAAATTCCGAGAGATGGTTTTTGACGGCAACTGGACCTATTCCGGGTCCGCCTCCCCCATGGGGGATGCAGAAGGTTTTGTGGAGGTTTAGGTGACTTACATCTGCGCCGAAGGCTCCAGGAGCAGCGAGTCCTACAAGGGCATTCAGGTTGGCTCCATCAACGTATACCTGTCCTCCTGCTGAATGCACTAATTCGCAGATTTGACTAATGCCCTCTTCGAACACTCCATGGGTCGAGGGGTAGGTGACCATCACCGCGGCTAGATCTTGTGAGTGCTTTGAGGTCTTGGCCTCAAGGTCACTTAGTGAAACGTCACCGTCATCGTCGCACTCCACGACGATGACTCGCATTCCCGCCATTACCGCCGAAGCCGCATTTGTTCCGTGAGCTGAGGAAGGTATTAGACAAATATCTCGGTGATTATCTCCTTTCGACTCGTGGAAGCGCTTAATTGCCAATAACCCAGCAAACTCACCTTGAGATCCAGCATTGGGCTGTAACGAAATTTGGTCGTAACCGGTGCAGGTCAGCAACCAGCTCTCAAGCTCTGTGATGAGTGTGAGGTAGCCTTCCGCTTGAGATAGGGGGGCGAAGGGGTGAATATCCGCGAACTCAGGCCAAGTTATTGGTTCCATCTCGCTGCTGGCGTTTAACTTCATGGTGCAGCTGCCGAGCGGAATCATGCTTCGGTCTAGGGCCACGTCTTTGTCTGAAAGGCGACGTATATACCTCAGTAGTTCAGTTTCGGAGCGGTAGCTGTTGAAAACTCGATGGGTTAGAAAAGCCGATGGCCGCTTGAGGCCATAAGGAATTCCTACTATCTCACTCATAGACGGTTGCGTATTTGCATCAGCCTCGAAACAAGCAGCCAAGATGTCTACGGTTTTGTCTTCGCAGAGTTCATCCAAAGCCACGAGAACCGTGTCGCTGTCTACCTGCCGAAGGTTTATGCCAGCGCTGAGGGCACTCCTAACGACTTCGCCGGCACGGTTTGGTACTTGGACAGTCAATGTGTCGAAAAATGTTTCACTTGCCAGATTGAGTCCGGATTCGGTCAAGCATGAGGCCAATTTTGCGGTCAAGTCGTGAACACGTTGCGCAATTCGGCGTAAACCCTCAGGGCCGTGCCAGACCGCATACATAGAAGCGATCACAGCCAGCAAGACTTGCGCTGTGCATATGTTGCTAGTGGCTTTTTCTCGGCGTATATGTTGTTCTCTGGTTTGAAGAGCTAGGCGTGCCGCTGGCCGGTTCCCGGCATCAACGGACATTCCTACTAGGCGGCCCGGTAATGCTCGCTTGTGTTCTTCTTTCGCTGCCAAAAAACCTGCGTGTGGCCCGCCGAAGCCTAGGGGTACGCCAAACCTTTGCGAGGTGCCCACAACTAAATCTGCGCCTAATTCCCCGGGCGGGGTTAATAGGCAGAGAGCGAGAAGATCAGCGGCTACACAAAGAATGCCGTTCGCTTGATGTAGTCGGTCGCTCAGATCGCTGATGTCACAGATTCTTCCAGAGGAACCTGGATACTGGACTAGTGCTCCGTAATGCTTCGTGTTATCGAGTTCAGTCCAAGCATCCCCAAATTGAATGTCGATACCTAAAGCGCGTGCGCGAGTGCGGACCACATCGATGGTCTGAGGGTGGCAGTCCGAATCAACAAAAAATGATTGGGCTGCGCTTTTGGAGAGCCGTCTAGCCATTGTCATCGCTTCAGCTGCTGCCGTGCTTTCGTCCAGCAAAGAACTATTAGCAATTTCCATAGCTGTCAGATCGCAAACGAGGGTTTGGTAGTTGAGAAGAGCCTCGAGTCGTCCCTGACTGATTTCTGGTTGGTATGGCGTGTATGCGGTATACCAAGACGGATTCTCTAGAACTGTGCGTACGACAACCGGTGGAGTGATAGTTCCGTAGTAGCCGAGACCGATCAGCGATTTGACGGGCTGATTTAACTGTGCAATTTCGCGTATTCTTTGCGTTGCCTGGGCCTCTGACATTGGTTCCGGCAAGGCGAGCGGCGTTGGCTGTTGAATGCCGGCCGGGATCACTGCCTTGCAAAGCGCTTCGAGTGAAGAGAAACCGATGCTCTCGAGCATCGAGTTGATTTCCTCATCGCGTGGCCCTATGTGGCGACTTTGGAATGAGCTATCGAAATTGTTCTCAGTCATTAAATTCTCAAGTCCTTTTGTAGTTGTGGGGTGTAAAGGGAATCGTGGCTACGCGACACGGAAACTCTTTACCCCTTGCGTGAGCAATTAGAGGTTGTTGGTCGTCGAGGTAGGCGGCGGACGCGTATCCCATGGCGACTGGGTGGCCGCAACTGGGACCGAAACCTCCACTTGTGATGTGACCTATTTCATCTCCGTTGGCGGTTCTGAGAACAGCATCTTCTCGAATCGGTCGTTTACTTAAAGAGATAATTCCGACCCTGAGCTTTGAGGCCCCATTGCTTCGTTGGCTCAAAATCGTTTCAGCTCCAGCGAACCGCATGTCGTCGCGCCGTCGTTTTGGGATGGTCCAAGCGAGGCGAGCTTCTATGGGAGTGGTGGTCTCATTCAGCTCATGTCCGTACAAACATAGACCGGCCTCAAGTCTGAGGCTGTCGCGAGCCCCTAGCCCGCACGGGTAAAGATCTTGGTTGGAGAGCAGTAATTTGGCGAGTTGAAGGGCATTTTCGGCACGCACGATTACCTCAAACCCGTCTTCACCTGTGTAGCCGCTGCGGCTGACTTCGCACTCAATGTTGTCAATCTGAAATGGCATTGCTTCCATGAAGGCAAGTTTCGGCAAATCGCCGCCAAATCTTGAGAGAATGGCTTCCGATTTGGGACCCTGTATAGCTAGCTGCGCTAAGTCCGTACGATGCTCGATCTGAGCGTATTTTGATAAAGCAGAGTCGAGATAGCCGAGGTCGATTTGTACCCGAGATGCGTTAATCACGAACTGTAGATGGTTGCTTCGTCTAGTGACGATGCAGTCGTCGACGACGCCTCCCAGATCATTGGTCAAGAGCGCGTAGCGCATGCTTCCGACTTGGAGCTCGCGTATGCCTGAAGGAGTGATCGTTTCCGCTGCATCTATCACATTGTCGATAGAAATATTGTCCTTGGGTATCACATCCACTATGCCCATGTGGCTTACGTCGAACAGGCCAGCCGAGGATCGCGTATTGATGTGCTCCTTTACAACCCCCTCGAAATTGAGAGGCATTTCGTAGCCTGCAAACGGAACAATTTTCGCGCCTAGTTCCCGGTATAGGGGGTAGAGCGCTGTTCTGTTGTGTCTAGGTTTCTCATCCGGTTCGGTCATCGTTACTCACGCGCGTCGAGTTTGACGCCCCGCGCTGTCGTGGAACCTGAGAGATTGGCCGCTACGTGCAGTTTTCCCCTTCGGTGGAGTCTTCACAACTCGCTCTCCAGCGTTGCCTCTTCCTAGCGGTCCGGAGGCCTGAGAGTTTCCCGGGGCGGTTGCTCCTTCGGCGTCGCCCAACGGTCTAGCTGTTGGACGAACTCTCCCACTTGGTGTTGGCAGCAAGCCATACATTAATCGCTGGAAGCGCGCGGTGGTGTGATGTCGGGCTAGACCTTCGTCGGCACCTGTTTTTAGCTAAGGAAATCAGCGATTCGATCTTTTGGTCGTCCGATAATGGCGCTGTCGCTTTTGACGAGCACAGGCCTTTGCATAAGAGCTTTGCGTTCAACTAGGAGTTCCACGACAGCTTCTGGATTATTGACATAGTCGTCTGCATTAAGACCAAGCTTTTTGAACTGCGAGTCCTTGCGAACTAGGTCTTCAACAGGGTCCTCCAGTACAGAAACCATGTGTTCCAGTATTTCTCTCGTAGGGGGGGTCTTGATGTATAGGACCACCTCGACATCTACGTTTTCTTGCTCAGCGACCGCTAAGGCGTTTTTAGATGAGCCTCAATGAGGATTGTGATAGATGGTGACATTAGCCATTTGTGTTCCTTGCTATTCCGTTTATGACCGTATCAGCGCTGAAAGCCGCGTTGAATACGATCCAGCATGTCTGGTGCCGCTCCTGGGCCATTTTCTCTTGCCCACTTGAGGCCCTCTTCCCGCTCGAAGCGGGCAAGCTCTCGCATTTGAATTTTCTCTTCACGCAAAGTGTGCCAGGAGTTAGCGGCGATTTGTGCTGCCCACTCATTGGTGCTCATCTCTAGATCGGCGTCAAGAACATGTCTGTTAGCTAAACCGATAAGGGTGGCCTCTGCTCCGTCCACGACGCGGCCGCTGTACATCAAGTCGCGCGCTGCGATCGGTCCGATGCGCTCCGGTAGTCGGCTTGTCATTCCCCAAGTAGGGACCATGCCCCATTTGCCGTGGGTGTCGCAAAATTTGGCGTCTGTCGAACATATAAGCAGATCGCAAGCGAGTACCAGTTCTAAGGCGCCGGTATAGCAGTGCCCTCGCACAGACGCGATTACCGGTTGCCTCATTTCTTCCATGAAGTCCAGAGTTTCGGCCTGTTGATGAGGGCTCGAAGCTCGTTCGCCACGCTCGATGGCTTTGAGATCGTTGCCAGCAGAGAAAGATTTACCTTTGCCTGTGAGAACAACGACACCGACCTCGCTAGGCGACTCGTTGATGTCGGTTAGATGTGAACGTAGCTCTTCGAACAATAGGGGACTTAGCGCGTTTAAAGCGCCTGGCCGGTTGAGCGTTAGTGTGCTGATTCCTTCGCTGTCATTTCTAAGTACTAAAGGTTCATCTACGTTGCTCATTTCAATAGCTTTTCACAAGTGAGCCTTGTGAGCTAGGAGTCGAAAGGTTGAGTTTGAGGGTCGGAAGCGTCTGCGGCCTCAACTTCCTCTCGTGTGACCCCGAGCATAAACAAGATCGCGTCGAGATAAGGCACATTCAGCGCTGTGTCCGCAGCCCCTCGAAGGACAGGTTTGGCATTGAAGGCGATACCCAAGCCGGCCTTTTGCAGCATAGGTAAGTCGTTAGCTCCGTCGCCTACGGCAACCGTTTGTTCCAGTGGAATTCCCTCTTCGGCAGCTATTTGCTCAAGAAGTTGGGCTTTGCGATTTGCGTCAATAATGTCGCCCTCTATTTCGCCAGTTAAACACTGTTCTTCAATTCGGAGGTGATTCGCGTAAGCGTGATCTATTCCAAGCTGGCTCGCTAGATGGTCTGTGAAGTGAGTGAAGCCTCCGCTTATTATCGCTACGCGATACCCAAGTCTTTTGAGTGTCCGGACGAAAGTGCGGGCTCCGGCCGTTAGAACCATCCGAGACAAGGCACGCTCGATGATTTCCTCAGGAGAGCCCTTTAGGAGAGCGACTCGCTTAGTAAGAGCATCGGAGTAATCTATTTCACCTTGCATCGCTTGCTCGGTCAAAAGCGCCACTTCGTTTCGGTGACCTGCTTCTTCAGCTAAAAGATCAATGACTTCGTTTCGGATAAGCGTTGAGTCGACATCCAATACAACCAGTCGACTCGAACGCCTAGAAAGATCATGAGGCTGAACAGCAATATCGATTGCTTCTTGAGAGGCAATCTCAACAAGAGCAGCCTGCAAGCTCGTGAGGTCGGCACCTTCTACTAGGAATTCGTAGCTCCAAACTGGAAAACGAGAAAGTCGGTGGATGCGATCGATATTGCCTCCGCTTGCTGTGATTGCGCCACTGGTCCGGGCTAGCGCAATCGGAGAAAGGTCGGGGGCCAAAGCCGTCACTACATGGCGTTGGACGTGACGAGTGGGAGTCGAATCAACGATTTCGAAATCGATTTCCAAGCCACGCTCCCACCCGAACAGCAAGACTTCCTTGACCAAGTCTCTACCTGCTGGGACTACAACGGCCAGGCCTAGTGTTAGTTGTCTGCGAACAACGACCTGTTCCATGTCCTGAAGCTCAGCGCCCAGGCTTGCAAGAAGGCTAAGTAAGTCAGTGGTGATTCCGGGCTGGTCTTGTCCTGTGACTCGGATAAGTATTGTCTGAGGCGCCGCCACTTGACTGACGGTACAGGGAAGCGGCGGAGCGTTCTATGACCTAAGGACTGTTATTTTTCGGTTTCATAGCCCTATCTCGGCGTCTCGTTTGAAATTATGAGGTAGCTCGTTTCTCTGTTTCGGAGGCCTAGCTCAGAGAGACCCCTAGGTGAGAGAATGAATTAGGTTTCGTTGTTAGCGCCCTGATGGGAAGTGGATATCGATAATGACCGTTGAGACTGCATGCAACCTGTGACTCTTATGGTTAGTTCAGTTTTTAGTGGCTTGCTTCGGCTGTTGCCCGGACTGCTGGTCTGTGCTGGGGGCACCGCGCTGGCTCTTTGGGTCAATTCTGTCACCGGCTTTTCTGTTAGCGCAACAGCGCTTTTTGTCGGGGTTTTGTTTGGAAACCTGCGGAGTAGGGCAGTCTCAACCCAAGTCGGACTGAACTTCGCGTCGAAACCACTTTTGAGGCTTGCCATTGTGCTACTTGGCTTCCGCCTCAGCCTCACTGAAATCCGAGCAGAAGTCGGTCTCTGGGATGTGTTGGCATTGCTGGTGCTGGTGTCTGCCACTGTCTGGGGGATTGGGAAACTCTGCACCAAGTGTGGTTTATCTGCTGACTTTGGTCGCCTGCTAGGAGTCGGATATGCGGTCTGTGGGGTTTCGGCAATAGCGGCGGTCAAACCACTAACCACGGCGGAGGAAGAGGAGGTTGCATATGCAGTTGGCCTCGTCACCTTTTTTGGAACCCTGTCTATGCTTTCATACCCTGTTTTGGGAGCGCTATCGGACATGGCTCCTGAGTTGTTCGGTTGGTGGGTTGGCGCAGCAACACATGACGTTGCCCAAGTGGTTGCAACAGCGGCTATTAGGGGTGATGAAGCCTTGGAAACGGCAGTTGTAGTTAAATTAGGCCGTGTTGCGTTGCTAGGACCAATCTTGGTGACCCTCACCTTCGTAACCCTTGGCCGCAAGAGTGTCGGACGGCCGGGTGTTGCCAAAGTTTTCCCTAGTTTTGTTGTTGGGTTTTTATTGGCGGTCGGGATTCGGTCATTCGATGTGATGTCGGCAGACTTGCTCGCCCTAATCGACAATGTCAGAAGGGTGCTGTTGGCTGTAGCTATGGTCGGTGTCGGGGCTCTGGTTAATGTCCGAAGTTTGACCGCTATGGGGGGCAAGCCCTTGAAAGTCGGGTTTGTGTCTTGGTTTTTGTTAGCAATAGCGGCCTTACTGGCGGCGAGGCTTGTGACCCTACTCTGAAGTAGAAGAGCGACTTTGTCTCGCTTCGATTAAACATTGAAGTTGAAAGTTGGAAAAGTGGCAAGGAGAGTTCGAGATGGTGCTTGTTAGTGGAATCTGCGAAGAAAAATTCTCTCTAGTTAGCGACGCTTTCAAATCTAACTTCGACGCAGGCGACGAGTTGGGCGCTAGTGCCGCTGTCACCGTTGACGGTAAAAGCGTCGTCGATATATGGGCAGGAAGTCGAATCTCGACAGGGGAAGAGTGGAGAGAAGACACAATTGTCAACGTCTACTCCACCACTAAGACCATGGCTTCTATATGCATGCTTATGTTGGCCGACAGAGGGTTAATCGACTTTGCGAAGCCAGTAAGGGATTACTGGCCCGAGTTCGCAGCTAACGGCAAAGGCGAGGTCTTGGTTAGTCATGTGATGAGTCACCAGACTGGCTGTTCCGGCTTCCCGCAAACAATTACAACTGCCCAACTTTACGATCACGACTTTTGCGCAAATTTGCTGGCTGAAATGACTCCCTGGTGGAAACCAGGGTCGGCTCCGGGATATCACGCCATTACCCAAGGAACACTTCAAGGAGAGTTGTTGCGTCGAGTGGACGGCAGAACGCTTGGGAAATTCTTCCAGGAAGAGGTGGCTGCACCTTTGGGCGCGGACTTCCACATTGGGCTGCCGTCGACAGAGTATGACCGTGTTGCAGAGCTGGACCCGCCTGAGAAAAGCATTGATCAAATAGTGGAGGTGGAACCCGACTCGATAGCGGCTAAAACCTTTAAAAGCTGCGTTCTTGACGGCACTGAGACCGGAACGACCGCATGGCGCGAGGCTGAGATTCCAGCGGCCGGAGGAATAGGCAACGCAAGATCAATTTCTCGAGTTCACTCAGTGCTGGCCTGCGGCGGAACGGTGGATGGAATCTCTCTACTTAAACAGGAAACGATTGAAGCAGCTCTAACTCGTCAAACCTTTGAACGCGATTTAGTACTTGGTCTCGGTGTGCCCTATGGCATGGGTTTTGGCATCAATCACGAGAAACTGCCGCTGACGCCTAGCGCTCGCACTCTGTATTGGTTTGGGTGGGGTGGGTCAATGGGCATCATCGATTTAGATGAGCGGCTCACAATCTCGTACGCGATGAACAAAATGGCATCGGGTCTGGTGGGGGACACGCGAGCTTTTAATCTCATAGCTGCCGTATACGCTGCGCTTGGAAAGGCATAGCAGTTGAGTCTTAGATTCGTTGTATGTCCTGAATCACGTCGGGAGGAAGATCGCCCGCAATTTCCGGTGAGGCGCTCGCGCCGATCGCATCAGTTAACCCACCAAAATGTTGTTCAATCTCCAGTGCTATTTCATCATGGCGACCTACAGCTGCGAAGAGCCGCACTACCTCGTCGCTAACTAGCGAAGACATTCTTCCCCAGCCATCGTTCTTGGAGAGATAATTGAGTTCCTCTCCCAGGTCTAAGAGGTCGTGTTGTTCGAGAACCGGCCAGTAGGCCTTTGTGCTGCCGTAAAACCCGATGCGGTAGCGAACCCAATCAACCATTTCTTGTACCGCACGGTCGTCGGGCCCAGTGCACACGAAACCTCCACCGCTAACTTCGAATTCCTCTTTGTTTAAGAAGTTCTTTTGAAGGCCCAATTCAAGCTGCGGCAAAACCTTTTCTTGGAGGTAAGAGCGAGTGCAGAACGCGTGGAGCCTAACTCCGTCACAAACGGCACCAGCGGTTCGCAACATCGCTGGGCCGACGGCAGCCATAGTGATTTTAGGTAGGGGCACCTCCAAGGGCTCGGGCGTGAAATTCGGGGTCATTAAAGAAAATTGATAAAAGTTTCCTTCATACGACAATGGCTCACCTAGTGCCCAGGTATTCCAGATAGAACGAACGGCTTCCACGTATTCCCGCATCCGTGGGGCGGGTGAAACCCACGGAACGCTAAAGCGTCTCTCGTTATGCCCCCGGACTTGACTGCCAAGGCCCAACTCGAATCGTCCGGCGCTCGCCTGTTGTAGATCCCAACCTATGTTTGCCGCAACCATCGGGCTGCGCGGAAACGCTATTGCGACGCCGGTCGCGAGAGTTAATCGTTCGGAGTTAACGGCAGCGACTGCTAGAGGCAGAAAAGGGTCGTGACGGTTTTCGAGGGCGACGATACCGTCGTAGCCATCTTCTTCGATTACCTTTACAGCGTTCGGGATGTCTCTAAGATCCGCTTGGGGAAAGGTCGTGAACACTTTCATTGATCGCTGCTCCCTGGAAGAACATCTGAGAATACATCCCAACTTTTCCAGTCTGGCTCCGGGGGAGGAGCGCCGCCTCCTGGAGCAAATTCTGAGATGTTGCCATTCTCTAAATCATGCACGTATCTAGGGCAATTAGGAAAGACTCGCGAGACCTTGACCTCGACTACAGCTTCAGCGCAATCGAAATCGGACAGTGCCTCGCTATCAAGAAGTACTTGAGCTTGACCGTGGATGCGAATGCGGGCTGCCTTTTCGTTTTGACGGATGAAGAGCATCGCGACCCGACCAGTTTCTTGAATGCAGCCAAGCGATCTGTACATCCCGTTGCCGTCGTAGGAAGGGAAACGAAGTGTTTGTGCATCTATCACCCGCACGAAGCCCGGACGTCCACCTTTGTAGGAAACATCTGGAAATCCCTCTTTGCTGACAGTGGCGAGAAAGAAGTATGTCGCCTTAGTTAAAAATGCAGCCGTAGGTTGATCAAATGCGTCCGTAACTGTTACTTCTTCGAGACGATCAGCTAGCCGCCTGGCATCGAAATGATCTTGCATCTTCCGAGCGCCAGCCCCATATAGCTCGCCAGTGCTTTCGGTCATCACTCCACACTAGAGGCTCGCGCTGCGAGCTCTCCCACTTCTCAGGCCGGTTTGTGAGCTTTTCGAGACCCTGCTTCCCAATCTTCCATAACGGGTGGAGCTTCTAAAGTACCGAGGACATTGATTTGGGGCGCCTCACGCAGTGAGCGCTTCATCTCGGCAAAGCCTGGAAAGCTTGCGAGCTCAATGACTGCATTCCACAGTGGGACGGCTTCCTCATCGCTTGGCACGCGTGAAATCACGGGGCCGAAAAACGATAAGCCAGACGGAGGTTGGAACGAGATAATGGGGGTGCCGACGTCCCGTCCTGTGCGAGAAAGCGCCAGCTCCGTTTCTTGTTCTATTACTGAGTCCCAGCTCATTTCGTCGACTGCGCTTGCGTAATGCTTGGGTAGCCCCGCAGTTGCTAGGCACTTTTCGGTGTGCTCCACAGTGCCGAGCTGCTTTCGAAGTCCAGGTCGGCGTTCAAGCTCCCAATAATGTGTACCGAAAGCGGCATAAAGGGAAGACATGTGCTCTTTGCCTTCTTCTTCTCTTACTTTGGCAGCTGTTCGGAGAAAGCGAAGACCTGAGGTGTGGCCTTCCTCGTAACCCGCAGGAAAATCAGTTTCGTAGTTCTTATCTTTATTCAGAATTCTCAAAGAAATAAAACGCCAGTCAACCGAATACTTCGTTTGTACTGAGACCTTTTCAACCCATCGAGACGTAACCCAAGCGAAAGGGCAAATTGGGTCCCAAAAAAACTCAATGTCGTACTTGTTCTCACTCACGTGTAGGCCTCTTAGTTCGGGGAGCGAGTCGTACCCTACCTCTATTTCCTCCTCCCTTCTGTGGGGTGGGTGGCTACCGAGGTCTGGGCGTACCCTTTGCGGATGGGTCTATGTGTGATGGACGGTGATAGTCGGGTTTAGGTGTTAGTTCCAACAATTCGACCAACCCCTTCCGAAGACTCAAGGCGGATAGGTAAGACCCGCTGGTACTCGGGTGAGTGATACCACGTTTTGGCACTCGCTAAATCATCGAATTCAATGATGACAGTTGCGGAGAGGGTTGATTCTCCTTCAACTAACTCTGGTCTCGTGTCATAAACGATGCCGCGACCGCCATACTTGCTGATCGCCGACTGGGCGCCTGCTTGGTATTCCGCTAGCCGGTCCAAGGTGTGCCATCTAGTGTGCAGAACAAAGTATCCGTGCATCGTTATTCCATTCCCCAAGACGCAGATATTTACGGTTGTTAACCACATCATTATCGACTTGGGGCCTATGGTCCACTGAGTGAATGCCAGAGAAAATGAACCGGTGAATATTCAAGAACCCGAACTCCTCGACTCCGCAGGGGGTGGACAAATAGCTCTTCACGAACTCGGAGGATCGGGCCCACCAATCTTGTTTGTGCATGCGACGGGTTTTAACTCTCGAACTTATGGGCCATTTATGTCTGAGGTGAAAAAGAGCTTTTCAGTTTGGGCGCCCGACCTGAGAGCACACGGTTGGAGTACGAGCCCAACTAATGGAGACTACGAGTGGACAAGCCTCGCCGAAGACCTTTTGGTTGTCGTGGATCACCTTGGCATTAAAGTCGGGGAGCTGGACTGTATTGGGCATTCAATAGGGGCAGCTACTCTGCTATTGGCGGACGCAGCTCGTCCGGGACTTATTAGGCGCATGTATGGCTATGAACCAGTTATGTGGCGACCGGGCGAAGCGTTCCCTCCAGGAGATAATCCATTGATCGCCGGCGCTCAAAAGCGCCGTGAGGTTTTCAGTTCCCGCAGTGAGGCGTTGACCAGGTTTGCTAGCCGTCCGCCGTTTTCCACCTGCCGGGCAGACGCTCTATATAGCTATGTTGAAAACGTCTTTGAGGATTTAGATGACGGAACGGTGCGACTGCGTTGCCGTGGTGTGGATGAAGCCAAGGTCTACAACGGTGAACGAGTCTCTACCAATGACAGGATTACCTCTTGCTTAGCGAAAGTCGTAATTGGCAAAGGCATCGATCAAGGTTTCGGAAACCTAGGAACCCCTGCGGCTGAGTCGTTGCGCAACTCGAAGACAGTGATCTACGAGGATCTAACTCACTTTGGGCCATTAGAGGCTCCGAAACGTCTGGCACTTGATGCGGTGTCGGCATTAAAGGCAGACTAAATATGTCCAAATATCCCGTTTCTGTGAAGGAACATTTTTATTTCTGAAATCAGAACATCCGGTTGATCTTTGTGGACAATATGTCCGCAATCTGACACTAGGCAACTTTCTGCGTTCTCAATGCTGCTTGCAATACCTGGAAGCATATTCTTAGTTGCATATTCGTCCGCATCGCCTTGAATCACGAGAACAGGGCAAGTGATGCCGCGATTATCGCTGCGAATATCAAAGGCCTGAAAATCTCCGCTAAGCCAAACATTTGCCCAGCGATCGAACGCGTTTTCAGGGTCGTTGTGATGTTGAGCGAGTCCCTTCACTATCTCGGAACGACGGTGGGTTGCCGCTTTGATCTGGTTTACGGCGATGTCTTCAACGTAGGCGTGCGCGGCGATTGTTACCAATGCTTTGGGGTGGTTCGATGGCGAAGCGGCATGTATCAGGGCGATTGTGCCACCGTCGCTGTGGCCGATAAGGATGGGGTCGGATATGTGCAACCGTGCCAGTAGCTCAGGCAACGCTTTAAGCGCCTCTCGATGCATAAAGTCCGCATCGTATTTGGGTTCGCCAGCAGCGGAGCGGCCGTAACCAGATCTGTCGTAAGCCATCACTGTTAGGCCGGTATTTGCGTGAAGCTGTGATGGGAAATCTCGCCACTGAGTGATCGAACCGAGCCCCTCGTGCAGTAACACGACCACTGGCCCCTTTTCGATGCTTCCCCAAACCCGAAATGCTATATCCAGTGGGGGAACCGTATTGGATTCTGACATTACTTCTCCTGCTGCAATGAGAGAGCGGCCATCGAATAGCGAGTACCTTGCCGGTGATGGTGTTTAACCCGATTATTGGAACCCTGATATACCTCCTGGAGCGCAAGACTAATAGCGTTCTTTTGATTAAGCGTGACGCACGCCCAAGTGACGATCACTTCGGAAAATATAACGGCGTTGGCGGAAAGCTAGAGGTTGACGAGTCGGTCGTGCAGGGCGCTCGCCGCGAGCTTTTGGAAGAAACAGGACTCACTGCTGCTTCTCTTAGGATGCGAGGAACAATTAGCTGGTCGAATTTTGGGCCGCGACGCGAAGAGTGGCTTGGTTTCATCTTTCTAGTCGACCAATGGGAGGGTGACGTCTTTGCTGAGAATCATGAAGGAACCCTTGAATGGGTGGCGTTAGACAGGCTGTTGGCGGCGTGTGACGAAGACGCGTCGGTAAGGCAAGCTGCAGATTTGCCAATGTGGGAAGGGGACCGTCATTTCATTCCAATGGTTTTTGACGATGATCCATCCCAGTTCCATGGGGTTATGCCTTATGACGGCGACTCTCCGCTGTCCTGGAAATTCGAGCGAATTTGACGCTATAAGCGCACGTACTCGTACTCTGCTGGTTGGGTGTTGATGCCGGCGGATGGGGCGGCGATCCAACTCGCCATTTTGCCGGGCTCGTAGACCGGCTGCATTAAGGAGATTACAAAAGCCCGATCCTGATCTGTGGGCAGGAAGTTGGCTTCTTGCGATTTCCATTCGACTTCAGAAATAATTTCTCCTGATGGCGTGACAAAGTTGTCTTTGTACAGCCCTACTTGCCGGTGAAATGCTTCGTGAGGAAGTTCTAATCGAAAGTTAACGCCGTTTTCTTCGAGGATGCGGTTCCAGCGGCGCATGCCTTTTGCGCAATCTTCGATGTATGACCGTCGCAGATGTTCATTCACGACAGTGATGCCTGGCTTGGCGGATTCTCGCCATTCCCCGTCAATGACTTCAGATATCGAGTCCTCGTAGTTCAATAACCGATGGTCGTCATCGTAGGAGCTCTCCGAAAATCTGCCTTTAAGTCCAGCTGAGTAGTAGTTCGCCGCATTAGAGGAAGTTTCGGAACCAAATAGATCGAGCGAAACCGAAAAGTGGAAATTTATGTATTTTTGTAGCGTCGGTAAATCAATCGCGCCGTGACTGCGAACGTCGTCAGAGTCGTTTTCGTTCATGATCTGGCAAGTTCGCTGAATGACTCTTCCTATTCCTGAGGCTCCGACGAACATGTGGTGTGCTTCTTCTTTGAGCATAAAATCGCACGTTCTGCTGAGCGGGTCGAACGCGGATTCCTTCAAGGCTCCAAGCTGGTATTTGCCATCGCGGTCGGTGAAATAAGTGAAGAGCAAAAACGAAAGCCAATCCGAGGTCTTTTCATTGAATGCGCCAAGAATTCGTGGGTGATCGGGATCACCCGAGTTACGTTCAAGGAGGGCATCGGCTTCGTCGCGGCCATCACGACCGAAATGTGCGTGAAGTAAATAAACCATCGCCCAGAGGTGGCGGCCTTCTTCGACATTGATTTGGAATAAATTGCGGAGGTCGTACAGCGATGGAGCTGTCTGTCCTAGATAGCGCTGCTGCTCGACTGAGGCGGGCTCAGTGTCCCCCTGCACTACTATCAGTCGCCGCAGCTCAGTCCGGAATTCCCCCGGAACCTCATGCCAAACGGGCTCGCCTTTAAGCTCCCCGAAACTGATTCGGCGATCGGACTCGGCTTTCGAAAGAAATATGCCCCACCGATAGTCGGGCAGTTTGACGTGCGAAAAATGAGCCCAGCCTTCTTTTCCCACATCTACTGCGGTTCGAAGGTAGACCTCTTTCTCTTGGAAGCCGACTGGCCCCATTTCTGACCACCAGTTCGCAAAACGAGGTTGCCAACTTTCCAAGGCGCGTTGTAGGCGGCGGTCATCTGCCAAATTCACATTGTTAGGAATTTTCTCAGAGTAATTAATGGTCATCTTTAGTGATTTCTGGCGAATTGTTAGGTTCGCCGGTTGTCGAATTCGGGTCGAGATCCAGTGCCGTAGCTGCGCAATGCTCCCTTAGGGCCTGTTGCATTTGGTCGAGTAAAGATCCAATTCTGCCATGCGGACAGACGTGAGAAAATCTTTGTTGCCATGGTTTCAGGTCCGCAAAATCTGTGGTTCGCCTCCATGGCTGTCAATGCATCTCCCGAAAAACTAGATCGTTCTTCGAAGAAAAGCCTCAACTCGTCGTCCCAATCGAGGTCGTCAGGCGTGGTCGTGACCAGACCGAGATCGAACGCATCAGAAGCTGCACAGTCAACGTCCTTCCAGGGTAATAGCGCTCCGAGGGCTTTATCGTCGCCCCATAGCCGGGACTGGATACGTGTAATACCGTTCCACATTTCCATAGGTCCGAAGTTGCTGGCCGTAAGGCGAATTGTTGCGGGGAGCAGGGGCACCTCATCATCTTCAAATTGGCCGGCGAGCATAAAGGTGCGATCTGCTGCGAAAGCTAGCTCCAGGAGAACTCCCACGAAACATGACCCGGGCTCAATAACCGCGATCAACGTTTTCGCAGTTAAGTCAAGTCTCGCAAGGCAACGCTTCCACAAAAGAAGCGTCTCCTCCCGGGCCTCTAATTCGGGCGAGTGGAAAAGGCTGTCTAGCGCAACAGCATCTTCAACCAAACCCTCGGTTCTAATCGCAACGGTCCCGATTTCCGGAAAGTCAAAACGGAGGCGACAGAGAATATCGTCAAGCTCCCTCGCTGCTTGGAGAAGCCATTCCCGAGAGTGAGTTACTTGAATTGTTAACTCAGCTGTGGCGCCGTCGATCTTGGCTGATACCCATTCGTACTGAATGGAGTTGTCGTTCTGTGCGACTTCAAGGGGGATTAGCTTCTTGGCGATGTGATTGGAACGAGTGCTTAATGCCACAAGGTTGCGAGCCCTGTTATCCACTGCTGCCTTAAAGTCTGTCGGGGTTGCTAATTCGTCGACCAAACCCCACGAAAGTGCCTCTTGGCCGGAAAGTCCTTCCGCTTTTGTCGCAAAGATGTCCGCTCTATCACGCCGAACGTGTCGTTTGTCGGTCAAGCGGGTCAAGCCGCCTGTGCCCGGCAAAACTCCAAGTAGGGGGACCTCGGGTAGTGATATTGCCGTGCTCTTATCGTCGATAAGCAGGATGTGGTCACATGCCAAAGCGAGTTCATACCCGCCCCCGGAACAAGCTCCATTTATCGCTGCAAGGAATTTGATGCCACTCAGCCTGCTTGCTTCTTCGATTTCTAAGCGTGTTTCATTCGTGAATTTGCAGAAGTTGACCTTGTGGGAATGATCAGCTTCAGCCAACATGCGAATGTTGGCCCCAGCGCAAAAGGTTCCGGCAAGAGAGCTAGTGATAACCACGCACTTGACTTGAGGGTGAGTAAAACGAAGTACTCTAATCGCATTTGCCAATTCGATGTCTACACCCAAGTCGTAACTGTTCAGCTTTAGCTCGTAATCACCTAGGAGTCCACCGTCGTTATCGACGGACAGCTCGAGGGTCGCTATTTCATCCCCAATGATGAGATTCCAATGTTTGAAATCGCTGGGCGAAATATCGAAAGTTGTCACTAAATAGCCCTTACATAACGGTTGAACATGCGTGTCTGGTTTGGTTTTGCATTTATGTCCCCCTAACTCTAAATGGCGTGACAAGCTGTGCCCCTCGCATAGCGAAGGAGATTTCTGGTGCCGGAGAATGCAGTTCACCAATTTCTTATTGATCCGGCAGAGCGTGCGCCGGAGACGGTAGCTCTCGTCAATGCATCTACTGGCCTGACAACGACCAGACAAGATCTACTAACCGGAGCTCAGCAAGCAGCCTGCTTTTTGGCTAATCAAGGTGTCGTTGCCGAACAGAGAGTAATGATGTGCTGCTACGACTCAAGCGCTTTTCTTAATTGGTTTTGGGGAGCGATCTGGATAGGAGCTGTGCCAGTGCCAGTTTCAACGATGCTGACCACCAAAGACTATGAGTTCTTAATAAAGGACTCTCGAGCGGTAGGAGTGGTGTTCTCTGCTGGGCAAGAGCAGGTGTTAGCGCCTGCCCTTGAAGAGCAGCCGTTTTTGAAATGGTCTCAGGTTGAAGACTTAGTCAACGAAGATATATGCGTCGTGCAGGCTGACCCTTTCGCAGCCGTCGGAGAAGACGTGGCCTTCTGGCTCTACACCTCAGGGACTACCGGTTTCCCCAAAGGCGCCATGCATAGGCATAAAGACATGGGATTTTGCACCAATGCTTACGCGAAGGGCATTCTTGGAATGACGGAAGACGACGTAATCTACTCAGTCGCCAAACTTTTTTTCGCATACGGGCTCGGCAACTCGGGTTACCTACCGGCTGGAACCGGCGCCAAAGTAGTGCTGAACCCAGGGCGTCCCGTACCTGAAGAAATCGCAGACCATGTGGTGACGCACCAACCGACCATTTTCTTTGGTGTGCCGACATCGTATGGGCAGCTATTAAGCGCGGATATATCTGACGAGACTTTCGCATCGGTCAGAATCGCAGTATCAGCTGGCGAACCACTTCCGGCTGAGATCCACCGCCGCTTTCTAGAAAAGTTTGGCGTTGAAGTCCTGGATGGCTTCGGAACTACGGAATTAGCGCACGTTGCCATTTCGAACCGTCCCGGAAAGTCAGTCCCGGGGTCGAGTGGAACGGTTGTCGACGGGTATGAGGTGTCTCTGCGAGACGAAAACGGCGAAGAAGTTGAAGACGGAGAACCCGGCTTGCTTCACGTCAAAGGTGAATCGGTGATGGTTGGTTATTGGAATAGAACTGACCGAACCAGGGAGGCCCTGCTGGGACGTTATCTGGTGACTGGTGACACCTATGTTCGCAACGATGACGGTACATATAGCTGTTTGGGCAGATCAGATGACATGTTAAAAGTGGGAGGGATCTGGGTAAGTCCTACCGAAGTTGAAGGCTGCATTCTCGAACTCGAACAAATAGCTCAAGTGGCTGTTGTGGGCGCCGAAGACGAAGAGGGCCTGACCAAACCCAAAGCCTATGTTGTGCTTGAGGAGGGAGTCGGAAACCTTGACGTAGCCTCATTAGTGCAAAGCCACGTTCGGGAGCGATTGGCACCCTTCAAATATCCTCGATGGGTGGAGAGCGTACCGGAGCTTCCACAGACAGCAACTGGAAAGATAAAGCGTTACTTGTTGCGATCCTGAGCTACAGCGATTCACCCCAAGCGCGAGCAATGCTTTTGGGGAGTTCCTCGATCCATTGGATTAGGTCATGTCCGCAAACGCGTTCAGTGAAGTGATAAGGCGAAGAGTGAAAATGAAGCCACGCGGCCCATGCCTCAGTGGCTTGGAAAAAGCCCTGCTCTAACGTGCCAGCACAGAGGTGGACAAATGGCGCCCCATCGGACTCCCAAAGCGTTTGTTCATCCGGAGGCATCCCAGTAGAGAAAGCGATGCAGTGGGCATACCGATCCTTATGCATGAACCCGGTCGCTAACGCGTGACCAGCGCCATCTGAACACCCGAAAATAGCGCGAAATTCTCTCTGCTCGGAAACTCCAAACTCTTGTTCCGCCCACGAGGGCAGCTCGTCTACGAAAAATCTTTGATGGCGGTCAAAACGGGCGTCATCGAATCCAGGAAGGTACTCAAGAGCCCTTTGATTGCCCGTTTGATCCATTGGAGCAGCATGGGGGGCCACTAGGGCGATAGGAGGGATGACGCCGTTGTGGATGGCGGCGTCAACTCGACGAATGTAAGGCTCAATCATGTTGCCATCTGTTGAGTAGAGCACTGGCAATGCTGATTCCGGTAAATGATTGGGAGGCAAATAGACCTTTACCCTGCGGTTCTCGCGCAACGCCGTACTCCGAAACTCGTGGGTAGCCAATGAGCCTTTTAAAGCGTCGTCGTCGTGGCTGGCCAGCTCCGCTGGTGAGCTTTCCCCTCTGAATCGGTTGTCAACCGGCCCTCTCCCCGCAAGTGGCATACCATTTTCGTTTAGCGGCCAGAACCCGTACCCAAAAACTGCTTCGTCAAGTCGGTCTACTCGAAGTTGGATACACCATAAATCGGTTGGTTCGTTGGCTTCATCTAAAAGATTCCACATAGGTAATTCGAATACTGGCCCCGGGATAATCCCTAGAGCATCTGAAATACAGACGAGGGTTAAGTCGTCGCCGCTCGCCCACGCGCCATCAGGGTTTTCTTGGAGGCCACTCCGGAGTTCTTCGACGCTCGGATCAGACCAAATGCGGCAAAATCGTTGCCCCGGTGGTAGGCCTCCGGCCTCATATCTCTCCCGAGCAGCCTGCCTGTTTTGTTGTTCGACGTTTTGGCGCATTTGTTTGAGCGAGGGTAAGCCGAAGCTTTGGCGCATCGCATCGTCAGCCATGCCATCCAAAGGTGCCATGACCATGTCGCCTTGATGCTCGAGCACCACAGTGCCAAAGCGTTGCGGCCGCCCACTCATGAGCGAAACTTTGTCAGCGCATTCAGCAAAAAGAGCTCCCGCTCCTGCAACGCTGTCTTGGTGAGCTCTGCCGGCTAACTCGCCTGCGATGGCGAGCTGCTGTGGTCCAGCAAATGTCGCTATGGCCCTGGCGGCGCGCAGTGCATCTAGCTGCCGAAGCTGGAGAAGGTTTTGGTCTTGGAGGAGTTCTCGCACAAGAAAGGGAGCGTTGTCGGGAGTAGCGTTTTCCAATTTGGTCAGTAAATCGCTGATGGAACTCACGGTGCCTCCTCGAGGTTTCATAAGAATAGTCGCCTCCAATCAATTAATTTCAGGACTTAAAGAGATAGTTGAGATGAAGTGGCGTCTCGTGAGATGTAGCTTCAGGGATATCGAAATTTGATAATCAAACTAAACAGCAGAGGAGCCCCCGTGTCGGAAGAACTTGTCTTAACGGAGAAGCAAGGCCACATTCAGATTCTTACTCTCAATCGACCCGGAGATATGAATGCTTTCAATACTGCTTTGGCTACCGCCCTCGGCGAAGCCCTCGAGGCGTTAGATAATGACGCTGACTCTCGAGTGGGGGTTTTGACAGGCGCAGGTAGGGGCTTCAGCGCCGGCATGGACTTAAAACAGTTCGCCGATGGTGGCATTGACGCAATGCCTAACGTAGGAGAAAGGGGTTTTGCCGGAATAGCCGAAAAAAGTTGTGCGAAGCCTTTGATAGCGGCGGTCGAAGGTTTTGCGCTTGCTGGCGGTCTCGAAGTTGCTCTTTCTTGTGACCTCATAGTCGCTTCCGAGGGAGCGAAGCTCGGTATCCCAGAAGCCGGGGTTGGACTTTTTGCTGGGGCGGGTGCCTTGCTGAGGCTTCCCCGTCAACTTCCCTACAGCCTCGCCATGGAGATGGCGCTAACAGCAGATCCTATTACTGCGGAAGTAGCGCATCAGCACGGGATGGTGAACCGCGTAGTGCCTAAAGGGGAAGCGCTCTCCGCTGCAGTTGAGTTGGCCGAGCGGATTTCTAAAAATGCTCCGATGGGGGTTCGCGCCTCGAAGCAACTTATTAAGGATGTTTTAGGAGTCTCCGAAGAAGAATTCTGGCAATTTCAGCAGCCTGCGCTGGAAGAAGTATTTGCATCCGAAGATGCCTTTGAAGGAGCGACCGCTTTCGCCGAGAAGCGCGAGCCAAACTGGCAAGATAAATAGTAAGTTTTTTGTCCCCAAGTAGGTGGTCATCCACCCCAGACGTCGTTCGTGCAATCGAGTATGACCAACGCTGGCAGGCGCGCTCAGAAGCAGGACTTAGCGTTCATGGAGAAGCTGAGTTTGTCTACGGTTTCGAGCCGAAGTCGGTATTGGATGCCGGGTGTGGCACCGGCCGAGTGGCAATCGAGTTAGCTGCCAAGGGGGTAGAAGTAGTCGGCGTCGACCTCGACGAAAACATGCTTTCCGTTGCAAGGGGCAATGCTCCAAACCTTCCCTGGGTTAAAGGGGACTTGGTGAACCTTGACCTAGAACGAAAATTCGATGTAGTGGTTCTAGCTGGCAATGTGATGATCTTTCTCGCGCCGAATACAGAAGAAATGGTTGTTCGACGTATGGCGGATCATTTACGTCCCACCGGCTTGCTGGTGGCCGGTTTTTCCATAAAACCCGGCGGCTTCGGGGTTGACGAATATGAAATCGCTGCTGCTAGAGCTGGGTTAACACGCGCTGGAAGATGGAGCACTTGGGAACGCGCCCCCTACTGCGAAGGTGACTATGTAGTGTCGATACACCGACGAGAGTGATTACCAGCTATTCCATCGGTAGGCGAGCTAGCAATTCAATTTTTCTTTCTTCATACTCGTCAAAATCGATTTCGTCATTATCGAATTTGGTTTGAAGTTCCTCGACGAGGCGTAAGAGGTCGGCAGCAGAGATTTCTTGTTCCAGGTTTCCGTCGAGTTGGGCGGCGTTCTCGTCGAGAACTGCTTCAGCGTCTTCTTCGTAGACCAACGGTCCGCTTTCAGGCGTCTTTCCCATCCGTTTCGCTCTTTTGGCGTCTGCTTTGGCTTTCTTAGCCCGGTCTCGCTGGAGTTTTTCGAAAGTTGTGCGGCTTCCTGCCATAAGGACTCCTCCTCGAGCAAAGTTGTGATTATCTGGCGGTCAAGGCCTCTTAGGTCGCTACCCAAACACTAGGGGGATAGCGCAACAGCCAAAATACAAGTCTAGGACATCAGCGAAGGAAATTGGTGCCATCCGAAGAAGCTGACATCATAAGGTTGCTTGGATCAAATTGCGCCTGGAGCCACCATGACTGAATACAACGAAATCATCCTGTCGAAATCTGGCAATACATCTATTGTGACCATGAATCGACCAAATTCACTTAACTCGATAACGCCTACGATGCTCGGTGAACTTAATGACGCGACCGCTGCTCTCGAAGCTGATAGCGACACGCGCTTTGTCGTTCTGACCGGCGAAGGGAGAGCCTTTAGCGGAGGCGTTGATTTAAAGGCCCTAGGAGAAAGAGAACTCGTGAATGGCAAAGTGGGTGACATCTTAGACATACCTGCTCGCGAGTTAACTAACCGGCTTTCCTCAATGTCAAAGGTCACCATTGCCAAGGTCAACGGATTCTGTTTTACGGGCGCCCTGGAGATCGCTATGGCGTGCGATGTTATGGCTGTTGCCGATGAAGCCAAGCTCGGCGACACCCATGCGAAGTTTGGGTTGCGTCCGACATGGGGCCTAAGTCAGAGATTGCCAGCATTGGTAGGTCCCGCTAGAGCGCGGGAGTTGTCGTTTTCTGCCCGCATCTTTTCAGGGCTGGAAGCTCGCGAGTGGGGAATGGCTGCGCTTGGGGGACCACTCGACCAGCTGGACCAAATCGTCAACGATTTTCTGGATTCGATGAGCCCGAACTCAAGTGAGTCGTTTGCTGCTTATAAGGACCTTTACGGTGCGACAGAGCGACTGTCAATGAAAGATGGTCTCGACTTTGAATCTGGATCTGAGTACTCGATCAGCGATACAGCAGAAAGACTTGCCGAGTTTCGCTGATGTTTAGGTGCTCCATTTATGGTTGCTGAAGCGCTCGCGGAGGAGCTTCTTGTCGATCTTGCCGGTGCCGGTGTGCGGGATCTCATCGATAGCGAGAATGTCATCAGGGAGACACCATGACGCCACGTGCGGGCGCATAGCCTCGAGGATCTCGTCTTTGTTTAACTCTTGGTTACCTTCGAGTACAACAAATAGCAGGGGTCGTTCGCCCCATCGATCATGTGGAAGGCCGACTGCCGCTGCTTCTGAGACTTTTTCGAACCCAACAGCAGCATTCTCTAATTCGATAGAGCTAATCCATTCGCCGCCACTCTTAATCACGTCTTTCGCTCGGTCGACTATTGAGATGTAGCCTTCACTGTCCATCGTCGCCACATCTCCGGTTCGCAGCCACGTGCCTTCACTGTCAGCAATGTGCGTGGAATCGTCCTTTAGGTCGAAATAGGCGCCGGCTACCCAAGGGCCGCGAGCTAAAAGTTCGCCGGGAGTCGTGCCATCCCTAGGAACATCTTCGCCCTTGTCGTCTACCAGCCGCAGCTCGACTCCATAAAGCTCTCTACCTGCCATCGCTTGACGTCTTCGTTGCTCATCTCGTGGCAGCTCTTGGACTCGATTAGTGAAACGACCTGCGGAGCCTTGCGTCATCTCAGTCATGCCCCAAACGTGCGATACAAATACGCCGTAGTCGTCCTCTAACGTGTCCATAAGCGAGCGTGGTGCGGCTGAGCCACCAACAGCGAGCCGTCTTAGAGACGGAACTTGTTGGTTCGTCGCCTGGAGGTGTTGAACGACAGAAAGCCATATTGTTGGAACTCCAGCGGAAAACGTCACGTTTTCAGACTGAATATGACGGACTAACGCTTCGGGTGAAAGGTCTGGGCCAGGAAGGACGAGTTTGGCCCCAGCCATAGCTGAAGCAAAAGGAATCGCCCAGCCATTGACGTGAAACATAGGCACTGCAAGGAGGATCGATTGACCGGAGTTGACGTCGTGGCCATCGCCGGTGCAAGTTGCCCAAGTCTGCAGAACGATAGATCGATGGCTTTGCATAACGCCTTTGGGGTTCCCTGTCGTTCCCGAGGTATAACAAAGAGTCGCAGCGCTCCATTCGTCAATAATGGGCCATTGAGAGATGGGCTCGAATTCCCTCAGCCACTGTTCGTAAGCCACAGCGTTATCTAATGAGGTAGACGGCAGTTCGTCGGACAGAACGACCCATCGCTGGACTGATGGAACATCTGGTGCGATGGATTCGGCAATGGATAGAAAGTCGGCGTCGACGAAAACGATTTTGTCTGAGGCGTGGTTGATGATCCAGGTGATCTGCTGAACCCTTAAACGCGGGTTAACAGTGTGGAGAACAGCCCCGAGACCAGTGATTCCGTAGTAAGTCTCTAAATGCCTGTGATCGTTCCACGCTATTGTTGCTACCCGGTCCCCAATATTTACACCCTCGCTTTGCAATGCTGAAGATACGAGGAGCGCCCGGGAGCGCACTTCGCTCCAGTTAGTGCGGTATTCCCTGCCCGTAGAGTCGGTCGATACGACTTCAGTGCCGGAATGATTCCTGCCTGCGTACTCAATCAGGCTGGAGACCAACAGTTGACGGTCCATGTTTAAGCCGTGGATCATGTTGCCCTCAACGGACCTGAGCGAAAAAGGAGCGGACGTCTTCAACGAAAAGGTCCGGTTGCTCGAAAGCCGC
>MDTB01164170.1_pt1 | contig 92897 bp, 98 predicted proteins | sample 811161 | NCBI WGS metagenome assembly MDTB01 (sample SAMN05326650, study PRJNA326480) | marine metagenome | isolation source: seawater | place: Mediterranean Sea | collected 2009
AAGTAAAAGTCTTCAGCGCCGATGGTACTTCGTCTTAAGGCGTGGGAGAGTAGGTCGCTGCCAGGTTTTTTAAGTACCATACAAATATGTTCATTTATTTTTATTAACAATTCAGCGCGGGGTGGAGCAGCCCGGTAGCTCGTCAGGCTCATAACCTGAAGGTCGCAGGTTCAAATCCTGCCCCCGCAACCAAAACTAAATAGCTTTTTTATAAATTTACCTTAAAAGTAAAAATTTCATTAAATTATTTACTTGGCTGTAAAGCTAGTTTGTAATTTAAAAATATATACTTATAATATTTTAAATGACAAACTATTTACCACTGTCTGGTTTAAAAGTTGTTGATCTTACCAATATTATTATGGGACCTTACACAACTCAGTTATTAGGAGATTTAGGAGCTGATATAATTAAGGTAGAAGATGTTAATGGAGATATGACTAGAAATATAGGAGTACAAAAGTCACTTAATATGTCATCTATGTATTTAGGAGTCAATAGAAATAAAAGAAGTATAGTATTAGATTTAAAAAAAAATATTTCAAAAAAAGTATTATGGAAATTAATAAAAAAATCTGATGTTTTTATTCACAACATGAGACCTACTAAAATTTGTAATTTAGGGTTCAGCCCAACGAAAGTAAAAAAGCAAAATAATAAAATGATTTTCGTAGGATTATATGGTTATGGAAAATACGGAGAATATACTGAGCAGCCAGCATTTGATGACATTATACAAGGACAATCTGGCTTAGCTAGTCTTTACCAATTAAGAAAAAAATCACCTTCATTTGTTCCTTCTGTAGTCGCGGATAAAACTATAGGTTTACTTGCTAGTACAGCACTTTTGGCAGCTTATATTAAATCATTAAAAACAGGTGAAGGCAGTTGTGTTGAGGTTTCAATGTTTGAAGGAATGGTGTCATATACTTTATTAGAACACCAACATGGTCAAATATTTTCTCCTAGTGTAGGTAATATTGGATACCCTAGGTTACTATCAAAAAGGCGAAAACCTTATAAAACTAAAGATGGTTACATATGTATACTACCTTATACTGATAAGCAATGGTTCAAGTTTTTTGAAATTATTAATAAAAAAGATTTAAAGAATGATAGAAGATTTTCAAATATTAAGGCAAGATCCAAAGATATTAATTTACTTTATCAATTAGTGGAGGAAAGTGTGAAAAAAAAAACTAGTGCACAATTATGTGAAGTTCTAAAAAAGAATGATATTCCTCATGGTGTTGTAAATACTTTAGAGGCTTTAAAAAATGATAAACATTTAAAAAAGGTAAATTTTTTTAGAGAGACAAAGCATCCTTCAGAGGGAAGAATAGTATTACCAGATACCGGCATTAAAATTAACAACAAGTCACTTCCTATAAGGAAACATCAACCTTCTTTAGGAGAAAATAGTAAGGAAATACTTGAAGAAATTGGTTATAGTAATAAAGAAATCAGCAAAATTTTAGATTTGAATAAAAAGTAGATGATTTTATTTAGTAATTGTTTTAATTTAAGTTATGGATTTTAAGAATTTAGGATTATCTGATTTAAAGGTTTCTTCTTATTGTTTGGGTACAATGACTTATGGTGAAACAACTGAAGAAGATGATGCTCATTTACAAATTAATGAAGCAGTGTCAGCCGGTATTAACTTTATAGATACTGCTGAAATGTATCCTACTTGTCCAATAAGAAAAAAAACTACTGGAAGAACAGAAAAAATAATTGGTAATTGGGTTAACAGTAACAAGGACAAAAGAAAAGATGTTATTCTGGCAACTAAAGTAGTGGGTAATGGGTTCAATTATATTAGAGATGGAGGCCCCATCACTAAGGAAAGCATTAAAGTTGCCTTGCATGGAAGTCTAAAAAGATTAAAAACAGATTATGTTGACTTGTATCAATTACACTGGCCTAATAGAGGGTCCTATCACTTTAGATCGTACTGGAACTATAAGCCTAAAAAACAAAATAATAAAAATATTGCAGTAGAATTTTCAGAAATAGTAACTGCATTAAATGATTTTAAAAAAGAAGGATTAATCAGGGCAATTGGTGTATCTAATGAAACTTGCTGGGGTGTTATGAAGCTAAATGAAATAGTTAAGGAAAAAGAAAACCTATGTATTGCATCAATACAAAATGAATATAGCTTAATGTGTAGATTATTTGATAATGATTTTAATGAGTTATCAATTAATGAAAATATTCCATTATTAGCATATTCTCCTTTAGCAAGAGGTTTGTTAACTGGAAAATATATAGGTAATACTATCCCCGAAGGTTCTAGGCTTTCTAGAGATGGTAAAATTAGAAAAATAGTAAATGAAAACTCTGATCTTGCTGTAAAGGCTTATTGTAGTCTAGCTAAAAAATATAATATAGATCCTGTTCATATGTCTTTGGCTTTCTGCAATGAAAGGCCATTTATGGGGTCGGTTATCTTTGGAGCCACAGATATTTCACAACTTAGAAAGATTTTAGCAGGAATCAATTTAAAATTAAGTTCAGAAATTAATGATGAAATACAAATATTATATAAAAAGTTCCCTCTAACTTTTTAATGTTTTTAGAGGTTTATTTCTTTTAGGAAAGCAAGTTTTGCAAATATAGCATTTTGTGCCATCACATCCCCTAGCTGTGCAATATTCTCTACCATAAAAAATAATTTGCAAATGAAGTTTATTCCACTTTTCTTTAGGAAATAATTTTTTAAGATCTTCTTCAGTTTGTGTAACATTTTTTCCAGAAGTTAATTTCCATCTTTGTGCTAACCTATGAATATGAGTATCAACTGGAAATGCCGCAATACCATAACCTTGAGAAATTACTACGCTTGCAGTTTTATGGCCTACCCCTGGTAAATCCTCTAATTCTTGCAAAGTATTTGGGACTTTTTCATTATATTTTTCTTTGAGTATTTTAGATAAATTAAAAATAGATTTTGATTTTTGTGGAGCCAATCCACAAGGTCGAATTATTCTATATATTTCGTCAATATTTAGTTTACACATCTTTTTAGGAGAGTTGGCTTTTTTAAAAAGTTGTGGCGTAATTTTATTTACTCTCTCATCTGTACATTGAGCACTCAATAGAACGGCTATTAATAATTCATAGAGGTTAGCATGATTCAGAGGAACTGGTGTTTCAGGGTAAAGTTTTTCTAACTCTTCTATAATAAAAGTTACTCTTTCAGTTTTTTTCATAAAATATCAACCATAAAAAAATAAAATACGTATATATAGTATGTTACTTATTATATACAGCATTTTAATAGGCTATATGGTTTTTTTTACCTTATGCATAGCTCCAATTATAAACAACACTTTGGATAGAGAAAATGCATCTAAATTATTAAGAAAAGTTTTTCCTAAGAACTTTATCTTTGGATTAGTTCTATCCATATTAGCTATTTTACTTTCAATTATAGAAGAGCAAAAAATTAGTTTAATTATTTCAACTTTTTTAACATGTTTATTTTTAGCAAATTTGTATTACATCATGCCTAAAATAAATGCTATTTCCGATAAAGATAAAAAAAGAAAAAAACACTCTAGAAGTTTTAAAAAATTTCACTTATTTTCTGTAATATTATATTTATTCAAAATGATAGCTTCAATAATAGGTATTGTATTAATTTATAACTAAATTAATGATGATGCTCATTATTTCCTATAATTACCTTAAATTTAATAGGTATTACTAATTCTTTATCAAATACTAGTTTAGCATCTAACATTCCATTATCTTCTAGGTTTTTATTAAAGTTGAAAAACATAAAATGATAAGATTTAGATTTAAATTCCAATATTTCTTTAGGTTTAATTGATATTCCATTATTTATAGGGCGCATTTTATATACATCATTTTCTATGATTACTTCATGTATCTCTTGAGTTTTAGCTATATTAGCCTCTAAACTAATAAGTTTAATTTTCTTATTAGATTTATTTATTATTTTCATATATCCAGCACCTACTTTAGAGTCTAGTTTAACAACTTTTATTATAGGGTGATCTATCTCTATGTCTTCTTTGCTATAATCATGGGCAAGAGCAACATAGTTTAAAATAAAAAATAAATGTATGAAAATAATTATTTTTTTCATATTATCAATATAATATGTTTACAAAAAAAGTTAATACTTTTGTTTTAATTATTTGCACCTTATTTTTTAAAAAACTTTATGCTGAAGAAATGTTGATTGATAGTTTTAATAATGGCAATCAAGAAAACTGGGAATTTATTTCAGATCAAGTCATGGGAGGGGTTTCATTTGGAAGTTACCAAATTATTAATGAAGAAAGTATATCTTTTTTAAGATTAACTGGCTTTGTAAGTTTAGAAAATAATGGAGGTTTCATTCAGGTTAGAAAAAACCTTAAAAATATTAAAAATGACAATTTTAAGGGCATTAAAGTCAAATCTAGAGGAAATGATACAGAGTATTTCATTCATATAAGAACAAAGTTTACATTGTTGCCTTGGCAGTATTATCAAGGAAAGTTCTTTGTAAATAGTGAATGGCAAGAAATAAAATTAAACTTATCAGAGTTTAAGCGTTCTGGTTCTTTTCTACCCAAAAGCATAAACCCTTCAACCGTTAAATCAATAGCATTAGTAGCATTTGGAAAGGAACATAGAGTTAACGTTGACCTCAGTGAAATAATACTTTACTAAGTATTATGAAAAAAAATAATTTTAATTTCAAAAACACATTTAGAGTTAGATATTCCGAAGTAGATGCGCAAGGAATTGTATTTAACGCGCATTATTTTACTTATTTTGATTGTGCAATTACTGAGTATTACAGAATAATTAAATTTGATTATATTAATGATGTGAAAAAAAATAAAAAAGATTTTCATGTTATAAAGACTATTACTGATTTTAAAAAACCAATATTATTTGATCAAGTTATTGATTGTGCTGTAAGAGTATCTAAAATAGGAGTAACAAGCTTGACGTATGAATTAGCTTTATATCCTAATAGGAAAAATGATCTTCTAGCATTTTGTACTACTATACAAGTTTATACTGATCAAATTATAAATAGATCTACCCCTTTATCAAATAATTTAATAAAAAAAATTAAAAAGTTTGAAAAATTTTAATGATTACACTAATACTATTATTTAATTCTTAAAAAATCGAAATAATATAAATATGTTACGAAATATAGCAATAATAGCTCATGTTGATCATGGGAAAACCACTCTTATAGATTCTATGATGAAGCAAAGTGGGATTTTTAGAGAAAATGAAAACCTTAGTGAAAGGCTAATGGATACTGGTGATCTTGAAAAAGAACGAGGTATTACAATTTTAGCTAAACCTACTTCAATTTTATGGAATGATATAAGAATAAATATTATTGATACACCCGGACATTCTGACTTTGGAGGAGAAGTAGAAAGAGTTTTGAGTATGACAGATGGTGTAGTGCTTTTAGTAGATGCTGCAGAAGGGCCAATGCCACAAACTAAATTTGTTCTAGGTAAAGCTCTTGCTCAAGGCCTTAGGCCTATAGTTATAGTAAATAAAGTAGACAGAATAGATAGTAGAAGTGAAGAAGTAGTTAATGAAGTATTTGATCTTTTTGTAGATTTAGATGCTAATGAAGAACAATTAGATTTTCCAGTATTATATTCTTCTGGAAGAGATGGTTGGTGTGTTAAAGATTTAAAAGATGAAAGGATAAACTTGCATGATTTATTTAATTTGATTTTAAAACATTTCAAAAAACCAGAAGTTAATACTGATAAACCATTCGCGATGTTAGCAACTTTATTATCTTATGATCCTTATCTAGGAAGATGTTTAGTAGGAAAAGTTGAGCAAGGCAGCATATCAGTTAATACAAATGTTAAAACCATAAATATTAAAGGTAATGAAGTAGAAAAAGGAAGGTTAACAAAATTATTTATTTATCAAGGTACAAATAAAATTGCAGTTAATGATGTTAAAGCGGGAGATATTATATGTATAGCTGGTTTAACAAAATCATCAGTTTCGGATACAATTTGTGATTTTATTGTAGAAGCCCCTTTAACCGCTACAGCTATAGATCCACCAACTATGGCCGTTACCATTACGGTTAATAGTTCTCCTTTATCAGGGTTAGAAGGTAAACATGTGACATCCACTAAAATTAGAGAAAGACTTCTAGCTGAAGCTGATTCAAATATTGCTATAACTTTTAGCGAAAATGATAATAAAGATTCTTTCGAAATTGGAGGAAGAGGAGAACTTCAAATAGGTATATTGGTAGAGACAATGAGAAGAGAAGGCTATGAATTAAGTTTATCATGTCCACGTGTATTAGTTAAAATAAATGATAAAGGAAAAAAACTTGAGCCATTTGAAGAAGTAACTATAGACGTTGATAATGAATATTCTAGTATTACTGTGGACTCTATTAATAGAAGAAAAGGAGAAATGGTAGAAATGAAGCCAATGGGAAAAGGTAAAACTAGATTAGTTTTTAATGTCCCTTCGAGAGGTCTTATAGGATATCATGGCCAGTTTTTAACAGAGACTAGAGGAACTGGAATATTAAATAGAATTTTTAAATCTTATGGAGAGTTTAAAGGAGAAATTGAATATAGAAGAAATGGAGTGCTGATAGCTACTGAAGCAGGAAATGCTATATCTTATGCTTTATTTAATATACAAGAGAGAGGTAAATTATTTATTGACCCTCAGTTTAAAGTATACGAAGGAATGATTATAGGAGAACACAGCAGAGATAATGATTTAGAAGTCAATGTTTTAAAAGGAAAGAAGTTAACTAATGTAAGAGCGTCAGGTACGGATGAAGCTATAAAACTTACACCTTCATTAAAAATGTCTTTAGAACAAATGATGGCATATATCAAAGAAGATGAACTATTAGAAGTTACGCCAAAAAGTTTGAGGTTAAGAAAAAGATATTTAAATGCAATTGAGAGAAAAAGAAAATCTAGAATTTAGTTTTACTAACTTTAAAAATAAAAGAATAATCAAAAGCAACTTCTTCTATCCCCGAGTCTCTCCCTGTTTTTCCTCCATGGCCTCCTGCCAGCTCAGTTTTTAAAAGTAAAATACTTTTATCTGTTTTAAATTGTCTTAACTTGGCTACATATTTTGTAGGTTCATCAAACAATACTCTGTTATCAAAGAGACTAGTGGTAACAAGAATATGAGGATATTTTTGTCTTTTTATATTATTATATGGAGCATAAGATTTGATATATTTAAAGTGTTTTTTGTATTTTTTTGCATTTCCAAATTCTTTAAATTCTCCTACTGTTAAGGGTAGAGAATGGTCTAAGTTAGTTGTTAGTGAGTCTACAAAAGGCACAGCCATAATTGCTGCTAAAAATAGATCAGGTCTCATATTTAATACAGCTCCAATTAATAATCCTCCGGCACTTCCTCCCATTCCTATAATTTTACCTTTACTTGTAAATTTGTTTTTAATTAGATGTTCAGCACAAGAAATATAATCTTCAAATGTATTTTTTTTCTTTAGCATTTTTCCATTTTTCCACCATGTCATACCACATTCCATCCCACCTCGAATATGTGCATTAGCCCAGATAAAACCCCTGTCAACTAGACTAAATTTGGCGGAAGAGAAACTATTGCCAATTGATGATCCATATGATCCATACCCATAAAGTAATAATTTAGCTTTACCATCTAATTTGGTATTTTTATGTCTTATTATAGTAATTGGTATTTTTACATTATTTTTTGTAATGGCATATAGCCTCTCTGTTAGATAATTATTTTCATTGAATCCTGAGGGAATTATCTGTTTTTTTACAATTTTTTTTGTGTTATTTTTTAAGTTATAAATAAAAGTTTTATTAGGGCACCTTGGAGCTGAATAATTTATGTATATTTTATTACTATTTTTGTTTTTCTCATAGGAAGATACAGAAATTGACTTTATCTCTTCTTCAAAAAAATTTATTTCTTTAACTTGATTAGTTTTAAAATTTTTTGCGTATATTTTTTGATTTGCATTATTTCTCTCTGACCAAATAAACCAATCTTTTAAAATTATATAGCTACCTACAATTGTATTTTTCTTTGCTTTGATAAAATCTTCTTTTTTATTATTTTTAATTTTATGTTTTATTCTTTCAATTTTAAAGTCTAATGCTTTTTCATTAGTGTGAATATAAAAGTACCCTTTCCATGAGTCCAATGAGTATATGATATCTTCTTTAAAGTCTTTAAAAAGTAATGGCTTTAATGATTTTAAATCTTTTTTCAAATAATAACATTTATTTGTAGCATGATCTCCAGTTGAGATTATATAGAAATTTTCGTCAGAAGTAGTATAAATACTAACAGAAAATCTTTCAATAGATTCACTATATATTAATTTATCTGATTTTTTGGTAGCACCTATTTTATGTAAATATATAGATTTAGATCTATGATTCTTATCTAACTTTGAGTAAAAAATATACTTATCGTCATATGAAAAAATTATACTTCCATTAGTTTCTCTTATAATATCAGGAAGATTTTTATCAGAACTAATGTTTCTCAAGTAAATATCATAATATTCAGATCCTTTTAGGTCTAAAGAATAAGCTAAAATTTTATCATTGTGACTAACAGTAAGGTCTCCTAAACCAAAATAATCAGAATTTAATTTCTTTTTTTCTTTGTCTCCATTCCATATTTCTTCAATTTTGCCTGTTTTTAATGCTTTTCTTAATTTTATAGAATAATTCCCTTTTGTTGTTGTTTTAGTCCAATAAGAGTAATTTTTATCAATAAAAGGCAAAGTTTTATCAGCTAATTTAATTTTATTTTTAATTTCTTTGAATAATAAGTTTTGTATTTTTTTTTCCGATTTCAAAATAAAGTTAGTATAATTATTTTCCTTTATTAGATAATTGCTTACTTCTGAATTTAATAATTTTGGATTAGTTAATACATCAAGAATATTTTCTTGATGTACCCAACTATAATTATCTGTAAGTTTAATATTATGAATAGTTTTAATGCTTTTTTTTTTTTTAAAATTGGCGGCTTCATTTATAGTATTGCTCCTATTTTTATTAAACTAATTTTTTTTTTAAACGTAGTTATAATATGTTTATAATTAGATTAAAATATGCGTAATGAATAACACTAAACTATTTGTAATTTTAGGCAACCAACTTTTTAACCCTATTTATATTGATAGAATTAAAAAGTTTGATTTTTACATGAGTGAAGATTTTGGTCTATGTAGCTATGTGAAACATCACAAATTTAAAATATTACAGACATTATCTGCTATGCGTTCTTACAGAGATGAATTAAAAAAAATTGGATTAAAAGTTACTTATTTAAGTATTGAAGATGATAGTTTTTATCAAGAGTACTTTTCTAAACTAAAAATCTTTTTAGAAAACAATAAATATAAAGAAGTTTATTTTTTTGACATTGAAGATAAATTTTTTGAAGATAAACTTAAAAAAATTAACCTTAACGTAAAAATACAAATAATAAAGTCTCCTATGTTTTTGTATGATCGGTCTGAGCTCAAACTTCTTTTTGATAATAAAAAAAAGCCACTAATGGCAAATTTTTATAAGCATAGCAGAAAAAAACATAATATTTTAATTGATAATGATGCTCCTACTGGAGGAAAATGGAGTTTTGACGAAGAGAACAGAAAGAAATTACCTAAAGATATAAAGATACCGAATATGCCGAAAATAGAAAAGACTAAGCATACTTTAGAACTCATTCCTATTGTAAATAAAATTTTTAAAGATAATGTTGGTGATTTAAATGAATTTTGGTTGCCTACTAATAGAAATTCTTGTAACAAGTTTTTTGAAAACTTTTTAAATAAAAAATTTTTTTTATTTGGAGATTATGAAGATGCTATCAATACTAACGACGACTTTTTGTTTCACAGCGCGTTGAGCCCTATTGTAAACATTGGTTTATTAACCCCTAAAGAAATTTTAAAAAAATTAGATTATTATGCAGATAAAATAAACATAAACTCTTATGAGGGTTTTATTAGGCAAATTATTGGATGGAGAGAGTTTATCAGAGCAATGTATCAAGCTTTTGATAAAAAATTTTTAACGGGTAATTATTTTAATAATAAAAGAAAAATGAATGAGAGCTGGTATAATGCTAGCACAGGTTTATTACCTTTGGATGATGCTATCTCAAAAGCTAGAAAATTAGGTTGGAACCATCATATAGAAAGACTTATGATTATATGCAATATTATGAATCTTTCTGAAATAAACCCTGACGAGGTTTATAACTGGTTTATGGAATTTTACGTGGACTCTTCTGATTGGGTTATGGTCCCTAACGTTTATGGAATGGGTTTATTCAGTGATGGGGGAATATTTTCTACTAAACCTTACATTTGTGCCTCAAGTTATATTTTAAAAATGTCTAATTATAAAAAAGGACCCTGGAGTGACATTTTAGATGGTTTATATTGGAAATTTATAGATAATAATAGAGATAAACTTAGAATAAATCCTAGAATAGGAATTATGACTAAGATGGTTGATAACATGGAAAAAAATAGAAAAAATAAAATTTATGCTGCAGCCGATAAATTTCTTAATATACACACGTCTTAATTTATGAAGAATGATCTTCCAAGCAAAATATGTATAATATGCAATAGACCATTTAATTGGAGAAAAAAATGGAAGCTCAATTGGAATGAAGTACTATACTGTTCTAAAGGTTGTAGATTAAAAAAAAGCAAAATTAGCATTAATAATAAATATGACTAAAAAAAAATACTCTAAAATACTCATAACTATTATATTTGTATCAATTATTTTTATAACTTTTTATGTCTTTTTAGAGAATAAAAATCTTTTTTCTATTACTTATCTATTAGATAATTATCTTTCTGTTAAAGAAAAAGTTTTAAATAATTTCGTGTTATATTATATAACTTTCTTTGTCTTGTACTTTAGTATTTCGGTTTTAGCACTTCCTGTAGCCGGTTTATTGTGTTTATTAATTGGAGCTCTTTTTGGTTTTTTGTATGGGATTATTTTAGCTTCTTTTGCTTCTAGTTTAGGAGCCCTTGTATGTTTTTTATTATCAAGATATTTATTTAAAAGCTACATTGAAAATAGATTTGATAAAACTATAAAAAAAATAAATCGTGGGATAGAAACAGATGGCATTTACTATCTTTTCTTTGTGAGAATGACACCAATTTTTCCTTTTTTTTTAATAAATATTATATTTTCTGTTACTAAAATAAAGGCTTATAAATTTTACATTTTTTCTCAAATAGGTATGTTGTTTGGAACAGCATTATTTATAAATGCTGGCACACAAATATCAAAAATAAATTCAGTTGAAGATATTTTTAGTAATTATGTTATTATGTCCATTATTTTAATAGCTTTTTTCCCATTAATATTAAAGAAAACTATTGAAAGAATTAGAGGAAAATTATGAATAGCTTTAAAAAAGAAAATTTTTTATCAAAAAAGAAAATTTTAAATGGATGGATTCATATAGATTCAACTTTGACGGCAAAGATAATGGCTTCAAAGAAATTTAACAGTATTACAATAGATTTACAGCATGGAATGCTAAGTTTTGACAAATGTAAAGATGTTATTCAAATACTTTCAAACTATAATATTTTTCCAATAGTCAGAGTACCTTCTAACGAAATAGGTATTATAAACAAAGTTTTAGATGCGGGGGCATATGGAATTATCTGTCCTCTTATTAATACAAATGATGAATGTAAAAAGTTTTTAAATGCATGTTATTATCCACCTTTAGGTATTAGAAGTTTTGGCCCTACAGTTGTGGCTTCTGATAATAAAAACTACTTTTTTGAAAGTAATAGTAATATTTTGAGTATAATAATGATTGAAACTAAAGAATCAGCTATCAATTTAAGCGATATATTATTAAATAAAAACCTAGATATGTTATACATAGGGCCATATGATTTATCTATCAACTTTGGCTTTTCTCCAGAAGACGTTTATGAAAATAAAAAAATGTTAGAGATTTACAATGAAATTTTAAATAAGGCTAAAGAAAAAAATAAAAAGGTTGCTATACACTGTTCTGGTGCAGAGACAGGTAATTTCTTTTTAAATATGGGATTTGATATGGTTACAATCTCAACTGATCTAAATATATTAAGTAAAGGAATTTTAAAAGAGTTAGAGAGCTTATAATTATGCTATAGTAAAAGCTAATATAAAATATAATAATTTCTTATAAATATACATTGACATCATTTAACTTACTCATATATAAATATTAGTTTAATATTAATTTACTAAAAACTATGGGAGAAAATATGAAAAAATTAGTTACTTTACTTACTGGTCTATTTTTTGTTTTGAGCTCAATAAGTGCAACACAAGCTAAAGATGATGAAGAAGTAATAAAAAAATTAAGCAGCATGTATGCTTCTGGCGCCGACTACAGTTGGGATAACGTCCCACAAAGCGGTAAATATGCTGATAATGTAAGAAAAAATATAATTTCAAAAATCAAACTACCAACAGGTTTTAAAATTGAACTTTTTGCAGTAGCTCCTGATGCCAGAAATATGGCAATTAGTCGAAACAAAGGAGCTGTTTGGATTGGAACAAGAAAAGACAGAGTTTGGCAAGCAGTAGACAGAGATATGGATAATGTAGCAGATACAGTAGAGAGGTTTGCTCCGAACATTAAATTCGATATTCCAAATGGACCTTGTTACAGCGATGATGGTTTTTTATATATAGCTGAGAGAAACAGAGTCTTAATGTTTCCTGCAGCAGAATATTTTATGGAAAGCCCAGATACTGTAGCTGTACCTATAATTAACCAAGGTGAGTTAATTCCAGAATCAGAAGAATCTTACAATCATACCGGTAGAGTTTGTGCTCTTAAAGGCAAGAAAATTTATGTAAGCATGGGGCAGCCTTTTAATGTTTCACCACCAGCAAAACAAAAGTTATTTAATGAAGTTGGCATAGGCGGAATGATAAGTGTTGACCGTTTCTCAGGTGAAGGAAGAACTGTTGTAGCAACAGGTATTAGAAATTCAGGAGGTCATGCTTTTAACCCTAAGGATGGAAAGCTTTGGTTTACTGATAACCAAGTTGATGGTATGGGTGATGAAACTCCTCCAGGTGAGCTAAACAAAATGCCAAAAATGGGTATGTGGTATGGACATCCTTATTATGGCGGTGGTAATGTAAGAACTGATGACTATAAGAATGATAAAATACCTCAGGATCTAGCATCTAGATATGTTAAACCACAAGTGGATATGATAGCTCATGCTGCTGATTTAGGAATGATGTTTTACACTGGTACTATGTTTCCTGAAAAATATAGTAACGCAATATTTAGTGCACAACACGGTTCTTGGAATGCAGTTAAGCCAAGAGGAGCTAGGGTAATGGTTACTTTTCTAGACAGTAAAGGTAATGCTAAAGAGACAAAGCCTTTTGCGGAAGGATGGATGACTGATATGGGAACATATTTAGGCAGACCAGTTGATGTTCAGCAATATGTCGATGGATCAATTTTAGTTTCAGATGACAAGGCTGGAGTTGTTTATAGAATTAGTTATTCAGCGTCCGAATAAATAATTTATAAAGGTTTAGAGTGAGCTATTAACTTATAGCTCACTTTTTTTATCATGAAGTTTTCATCATATTTTTTTTGTTATTTATATATATTTATTGGTATTGTTAATGCTGATGAAAATACAAAGAAGGGTAAGGAAATAGCCCAGAATATTTGCTCAGTTTGCCATGGCTTGAATGGCCAAGCAAATACAGGTGGAAATTCAGTTTTAGTTCCTCATTTAACCGCTCAAAATGAATTTTATTTGATAGAAAAATTAAAAGATTATAAAAGCAAAAAATTAGAGCATCATCAAATGTCACTTATTGCAGATATGCTTTCAGTAGAAGATATTAAGAACGTTTCAAAGTGGTATTCAAGTATTAAAGTTGAGATTGAAAATATTGAGTAAAATATGCCGGATGAAGGTAATAAATTATACTATCAAATTAGGCTAGACGTTGAAGAAGATTTAGCAAAAAAAATAAGAAAAAAAATAAGTTTTGATATACTTCCAAAGTTGTATGAGATACTTAAAAAATATAATGCTGACTTAGTTTGTCAATATGATGCTTTCTGTAACTTTTTGAAAGAATGCGAATTGGAAAAAAATATAGATAATCCATTATACAGATGGACTAAAGATACAGTGTTAAATCAGAGTAAAAAATCAAAATATTTAAAATCATTCACTGTTTATGTTAATAATGAACAATTATATTCTAAAACAGTAGCTGAACAAATAGAAAAAAAACTTTCAGATTTAAATGAAAAAAGAATAATAAAAATACATAAATTTAATTCAGATCCTAAAAACAATCCTCAGCCACCAAAAAAATATTTTTAATCTTTTTTTGATTTATAAAAATAATTTCTAAAGAAGTTAACTTTTTCCATCCTAGCTAGTATGTACTCGCTATGAGTAAGTGGTATTGTATTAGAATTTTTAGCAATAATATTAATATTTGGTTCGGTATTAAATTGATTTATAGGCTTTCTGTTAACTTTATTAGTTTGTGTTTTAATTTTAACATTATTTTTAAATGCAATGTCTTGATAATTATCAGGATTCTGGTCATTGTTTGATGAAACTATGTCATAATTTTTATTATTTTTAACAAATAATAAAGTATTATATACCTTGGCAGAATATTTTCTTCTTCTTGTATTTCTATAAGAATGATAATAACCTACTGCTTTTTTCCATGATCCAAATTTTTTGTATAAGCTTATAAGTTTTTTTGAAGCCCATTCTACATTAATATCTGGATTAAAAGCATTATCAAAGTTAGTAAATGCTTTAGGATGATACATGTAATTAACCTGCATGCAACCAAGGTCAATATTTTTTTTTCCTGTTTTTACATAGTTTTTAACATATTCAACTACTTCTGTTTTAGTTTTAAAAAACATACCTTTTCCTCTTACATTTATTGTCCAAGGCCAAGGTAGAAAATCTTGTTTATTAACTTTTCTGCCAGACTCTGTTAAAGCTATTGATAGTAATAAGTTTTCAGGAAGATTATATTTTTTTTCATATTTTTTAGCTGCTACTACACAAGAATAATTTTTTGCTAGAGCATTTGTTGCTATAAAGATAAATAAACTAAATTTAATAATTAAATTCATTAAGAAAATATTGCAATCAATATGCCATATTTTCTAAATTTGACGTTTATAGTATTTGTTCTTAATATATATTAAAGGTGAATTTATGTTTGGAATGATGTCAAAACAACAACTGCTTGTTTCTTCTTTGATAGAACATAGTGGAAAATATCATGGAAATACTGAAATAGCTTACTGTTCAACAAATGGTGAAGTAAAAAAAACTAATTACAGTCAAACCTTAAATAGTATAAAAAAGCTAGCTAATGGTTTAACATCGCTAGGAGTAAAATTGGGTGATAGAATAGGAACGTTAGCATGGAGCAACCTTTATCATTTTGAACTATACTATGGAATATCTGGAATTGGTGCTATTTGTCATACTATCAACCCTAGACTTTTTACAGAACAAATAGTTTTTATAATAAATGATGCTAAAGATAAGTTGCTTTTTATTGACCTAGATTTTATAGATATAATTTCTGAAATTAGCAATAAATTAAAAACAGTAGAAAAAATTATAATTTTATGTAGCGAAGCAGATTTTCCAAAAGATTTAGAATTTGATAAGGAAGTTTTATGTTATGAAACATTATTAAACAATGAAAATGCTTTAAATAGCTGGCCAGACTTTTCAGAAAATACAGCGTCTTCTCTTTGTTATACCTCTGGGACCACAGGAAATCCAAAAGGAGTATTATATTCTCATAGATCAACTATAATTCATACCTTAGCAGCGGCTAATCCAGACGCATTAAAACTTTCTGCTTTAGATGTTGTTATGCCAATTGCACCTATGTTTCATGCCAATGCATGGGGAATACCTTATGTTGCAACTATGGTGGGAGCAAAAATTGTATTACCTGGAAGAAATTTAACCGGAGAAAACATATATAAGCTTTTAGAGGAGGAAAAAGTTACTTTTACTGCAGCAGTTCCTATTATATGGCTTATGCTATTTGATTATTTAGAAAAAAATAAAAAAAAAATCACTCATTTAAAAAGTTGTGCAATAGGAGGGACGGCATGTCCAAAATTTATGATAGAAAATTTTTTAGAAAAGCACGATGTTCAAGTGATTCATGCATGGGGAATGACTGAAACTTCACCATTAGGCACAGTAAATAAACCATTAAGAAAACATAATAAATTAAATAAAAATGAAAAAATACAGTTAGCTACAAAACAGGGAAGGCCAATATATGGTGTTGATATAAAGATAACTGACGATGATGGTAAGGAGTTGCCTAGAGATGGAAAATGCTTTGGTAATTTATGGGTTAAAGGCCCTTGGATTTGTTCAGGATATTTAAATATAAGTAATAGTGATACGCATAAAGATAATGGATGGTTTTTAACAGGTGATGTTGCTACTATTGATAATGATGGTTATATGCAAATAACTGATAGAGTAAAAGATGTAATAAAATCAGGAGGAGAATGGATTAGTACTATAGAAATAGAAAATATTGCCGTTGGTCATTCTAAAATTTTTGAGGCTGCAGTAGTTGGAGCATTACATGAAAAATGGGACGAAAGACCTATATTATTAGTAATAGCAGAGAAGGAATTAACTAAGAAAGAAATTTTTTCATATCTAGAGGGTAAAATTGCAAAATGGTGGATGCCAGATGATATCGTATACGTTAAGGAATTACCACATACAGCAACAGGAAAGGTTAAAAAAGTAGAATTAAAAGAAAAGTACAAAAATTATTTAATTGAAAGAAGTTAATCTTCGTCTCTGTACAAAATCTGATGAAAATTAGCCACTAAATCTTGAGCTTTATTTGAAATAATATCTACCTCTACTATTTTATCTTGAATAGCTTTTCTATTATGATTAATTCTAGAATTATTTCTAAAAATATTTACGATATTTTCTTTTTGTAAATTAAATAAAGAATTAATTTCTTCATCTTTATAATTTATTTTTTTAGGAATATTTTTACTTTTCTTAAAATCTTTTAAAGATTTTTCCAAAAAGTTTACCAACTCTTCATTCACTTTTTTTGATTCTTCTACTGCTTCCATCATTAATTCATTAGAACTAATTATTTTTTCAGTAACTTCTGCTGTTTTTTTATTAATCTCTATTCTTTTTTTTAAATACTGAAATATTGTAGTTTTACCATTTGATGAAGTAATAAATTTTCTAGCTCTTTCTAATTGGAGTAATAGTAGCTCTCTTGTTACATCATAAGATTCTCTGTAGGCGCCATGTAAATTGTCATGATTAATACTTACTAAAGCTCTATTTTTTTTTATAAGTATTGTATTTTCTCTAATTATATCTTCTAATTCATCTATTTTACTTAGTTGGTTTTTTTTATCGGACATAATAATTTAATTGTTGTTGTTGTTCTCAATGTTTTTATCTAACTTTTCTTTAATTGTGTCAATCTTATTTTTTATTTCATCAGAGTTTTCTATATTATTAGCAAATATGAGACTATATCTTTCTATTTCTTGAGCATAATCTTCACTTTTTATATTAGATTCAGAAAGCCTATGGTATGTACTCCTTAGCATACCCATGATTACTGGGTGAGTATTTTTAATAATCTTAGAAAGTTCCGTTTTGGGAATTTTTTTAGCTACCAAATTAGATTTTGCTTTTGCAGTAACAGAATGTTTCTTATTTAAATAGCAACTAATTTCACCAAAAACTTCATTGTTGCTAGCACTTCCTAAAAGCACATTCTTTTCTGAAAAGAATTCAACTATTCCTGTAACTATGAGGTAAGCATATTCAGGAGGAGAGCCATAATCATATACGACATCATTAGGTTCCCATATTCCAACATTATTCTTTTTCATAATAATTATTTTATAGTATACTTAATTTAACATAGGAGAGGCACTTTGTCAGGAAAAGAATTTCTTAAATCAGTTGATCAAGTATTTGATAAGGCAGCAAGTGTTTTAAAATTATCTTCATCCTTAGCTCAACAAATTAAATCACCTAACGCTACTTATAAAGTAAATTTTGGTGTAAGGATAAACAATAAAATAAATACTTTTACAGGTTTTAGGTGCGTACATTCTGATCATTTGGAGCCAGTAAAAGGAGGTATAAGATATTCTGTGCTAGCTGATCAGGCTGAAGTTGAGGCTTTAGCAGCCTTAATGACTTACAAATGTGCTTTAGTTGATATTCCTTTTGGTGGTTCAAAGGGTGCATTGATTATTGATCCTTCTCAGTATAACAAATATGACCTGGAAAGAATTACCAGGAGATTTTCTCAAGAGTTAATAAAAAGAGATTTAATTAATCCTTCGCAGAATGTACCAGCCCCAGATATGGGAACTGGAGAAAAAGAAATGGCATGGATCGCAGATGAATACAGAAGGTTGAATCCTGTAGACATCAATTCTTCTGCTTGTGTAACAGGAAAGCCTATTAATAAACATGGCATTAGAGGAAGGGTAGAAGCAACTGGTAGAGGAGTTCAGTATGCAATTAGAGAGTTTTTTAGACATAAAAAAGATATGAAAGTTGCAAATTTAGAAGGATCACTTGAAGGAAAGACAGCTATAGTTCAAGGCTTAGGTAATGTAGGATATCATGCAGCTAAATTTTTATCAGAGGAAGACTTTGTAAAGGTTATAGCAGTAATTGAAAGAGACGGTGCTGTTTATGATGAAAAAGGTATTAATATAGAAAAGTTAAAAAAACATATTTTAAAAAACGGAGGAGTAAGAAAATACAAGGGATATATAAAGGAAGGAGAAAAGGTATTAACAAAAAAATGTGATATTTTAATTCCTGCTGCTATGGAGGGTGTTATAAACAAATCAAATGTAAAACACATTAAGGCAAAATTAATAGTGGAAGCTGCAAATGGGCCTATTACGTATGAGGCTGATCAAATACTATTAAAAGAAAAAGTTATTATACCTGATTTATATGCGAATGCAGGGGGCGTAACGGTTTCTTATTTTGAATGGGTGAAGAATCTATCTCATATAAGATTTGGACGACTGCATAAAAGAGGAGAAGAAAATAAAATTATTAATTTAATATCTTCAGTAGAAGAAATAACAGGCAGAAAGTTAAATATTAATAATAAAGAAAATATTATAAAAGGATCTGATGAAATTGATTTAGTGAGATCAGGTCTTGATGATACAATGAGATCAGCTTATGTAGCAATGTCAAATAGATGGCACACTAAAGCAAGTGTAAAAGATTTAAGAACTAGTGCAATGTCTATAGCATTAGAAAAGATAGCATTATCTTATGAAACTTTAGGGCTTTAAAAAGTAAAAAAAATATAAAATAAAAAGATTTTTATTTTATATTTTTCTTTAAAAAATTAGAACAACTTGAAATTAACCCTAAAAAAATAGAACTTTTTTTTTTTTTATCAACATGTTGTATGCACAAAAGCAAAAACATCATAATCTAGAACAAGATTTTATTTTAAAAATTTTAATTTTATTTATAATAACTGTATGGATGATTCGGTTATAAAAGTATTAAGAAGAAATGGTTCTTGGCAAAAGTCAATTAACAATCAAGAAAAAAAAAGGACATTTAATTCTAAAGTTAATGATTTTTCATTAGACGAAAACTTTGGAGTTTTAGCAGAAGAAATTAAAAAAAGGATGAAAAATAAATCCTTAAAAAAAAGTGACGAACATAGCAAAGCAGAAGATCAATATCAAACTGAAGAATTAGAAATAATCAAAGAAAAAAATCATAATGATAACATTAAAAAAAAACTACTACCTTTTCTCAAAGAAATTGATCTTTTAATAGATGAAAGAGATATTAATAAAAAAAAGATAGAGATGATAGATGCAAAATTAGATGCTGTAAAAAAGCAAATAAATATTTTTAAACATGATTATGAAAAAAGCATACGCAAGCTTCAAGAAAATATTAACCTTTTTGATGAGAGTATCGATGTGATTAATAGTGTGAAGGGAGATAATAATGACGGCTAGTAGAGGAAAAATATTAACTTTTGCCAATCCAAAGGGAGGAGTAGGTAAAAGTACTTTAAGTTGTTTAATAACTGCAATGCTTAAATGGTCTAATAAACATGATAGTATCCAATTAATTGATGCTGATAAACAGGGAAGTTCTGTTAGTTTATTACAAAGAATTTGTAAAGATGTACCATGTAGTCATTATCCCATATCGTATGAATATGATAAATTGAATTTAATTCTACTAAGTCAATTAATGGAAAATACTAGAATGAAGAAAGGTAACATTTTAGTAATAGACACTCCAGCACGTCCTGGGCAAGAAGGAATTGAATTATTTACTAAGTCTCACGCTGTTATTGTTCCTGTTTCTAATACTATGGCTGAATTACCTCCAACATTAGCTTTTGTTAAAAAGATAGATAAATTAAAAGAAAGGTTTAAAAAAATTCACCCACACATTGTTATTATTCCTAATAAAATACATTCTAACAGGAAACATATGGACGATTTTGTATCTTACTTTGATAATATGGACGTAGTAATTGGACCAGCTATACATGATAGCTCCTTCATGAGAAAGGTTTATGTAAAAAATTATGAGCCTAATAAAATAGAAAAAGAAACTATTTTCTCAGATTTGATAAAAGTAATGGAATTTTTAAACAAATATGTAATGGAAGAAGAATTAGATGAAATATATAGAATTGATCAAAAATATGAAAGAAATCCTAATCTAAGTATAATAAAATAATTTATATTATAGTTATGTCTGTCTAATTATTTATAAAACAGACTTATAATCCAAAAAAAATACCATATTATAGTAATCTATTAAGAAGATACAAACGTATACTTGATATATATAATTTATGGTATTACAATGACACTGCAGCAAAATATTATTAAGAAAAATTCTGTAATGAAAATTAACAATCTATCAAAAGTTGAAAACGAATTTACACCTGAAGAGCAATTATCTAATTGTCTATCCGAAATTGCTTTACATCAGGATAAATCTGCTTTTAACACGATTTTTAATTATTTTGCTCCTAGATTAAAAAGTTATTTAATTAAAGTCGGGTCCACGGAAACACAAGCAGAAGGTGTGATTCAAGAGGTTATGATAGCAGTATGGACAAAAGCATCTAGTTATGATCATAATAAGTCTTCTGTCGGTACTTGGGTATATACAATAGCTCGTAACAAAAGAATAGATAAAATAAGAAAAGATAAAAGACATTACTTATCTGAAAGTGATGAGGGTTTGGAAATTCCTGTTCAATCTACCCAAGAAAATGAAATTTTTAGTTCTGAAGTTTCCGCAAGTTTAAAAAAACAAATTGAAAATTTGCCCGAAGATCAAGGCAAACTGCTAAAAATGTCTTACTTTTATGATAAAACTCATGCTGATATTTCAGAAGAGCTTAGCATACCGTTAGGTACAGTTAAATCAAGAATTAGATTAGCACTTACTAAGATGAGACATTTAGTGGAGTTAAACTAATGACACATTTTAGTATTAAACAACATCCTAGTTATGACATGTTACTTAACCATGCTATGGGCAAAACATCAGAAGCTGAATCTTTAATAATTTCTTGTCATTTAGCATATTGTAAGGATTGTAAAGCTGAAATGGATAAAATTGAAAAGATTGGTGGTTATTATTTACATAATCATGAGCAGCTAAAAGTTAGTAAAAATTTGTGGGAAGATGTCTTAAAAAAAGTTGATGGAGTTGAGCAAGTTCAAAAACAGAACAGTTATATATCATCTAATATAGAAAGTAATTTAACTGATAAGGAAATTAATATACCTTCTTTTTTGTCTGAATATTTAGGAGGTAAAAGTAGTACTAATCAGTGGAAATTAACAATTAATAACGTTAGATATATTGATATAGAATTTGAGAATAAAAAATTAAAAGGAAAGTTATTAGAAATACCGGCTGGAAAATCTATGCCAAAACATGGCCATGAAGCACATGAAGCAACTCTAGTACTTCATGGAGGTTATAGTGATGAAAAAGGAGATTATAATAAAGGCGATTTAGTAGTAGCAGGTAGTGATGAAGTTCATAGTCCGGTTTCCTCAGATGTTACAGGATGTATATGCTTGGTAGTATATTCAGGCTCATTAAAGTTTAAAGGTATACTAGGTTCTTTATTAAATTTATCAAAATTTTAGTATGTCTAAATCAATTTTTATTACTGGTGCTTCAAAAGGCATTGGTAGAGAAGTTGCTAAAGAGTTTTCTAAGAACGGTTATAAGGTTATAACTTGCGCTAGAAATATTAATTCTCTTAAAGAATTGTCTAAGGAAGCCAAAAAGAAAAAATTATGCGATATTTCATATTATAAAACAGACATATCAAATAAAAATAATGTTACTAATACCATAAAACGCTTAGTAAACGAACATGGAGTTCCAGATTTAATTTTTTTAAATGCTGGAACCAACAACCCTAACTCAAAAAAAATATTCTCTTTAAAAGAAGTTAGAAATATTTTTGAAGTAAACTTTTTTGGAACTTTAAATTGCATAGAAGCAATATTACCTCATTTAAAGAAAAATAAAAAAAATGTTCAGATTATAATAATGGCTTCTGTTGCAGGTTATAGAGGACTACCATATTCGGCAGCTTATTGTTCTTCAAAGTCTGCATTAATTAATTTTGCAGAATCTATAGTTCATCAATGTGAGGCGCAAAAAATTAAATTAAGAATTGTTAATCCTGGATTTATAAAAACACCACTAACTGATAAAAATAACTTTAAAATGCCAATGATAATTTCTGCAAACAAAGCAGCTATCATACTATATAACAAGATAGTAAAAACTAATAATTTTGAAATAGTTCTACCAAGTTTTTTTTGTTATTTGATGAAGCTTTTAAGAATTATGCCATACTTTATATACTTGCGATTAACGAAATTAATATTGAAAAAATTATAACTTTTTATATAACATTATACTTTCAGCTATTACTATACCAAATTTATATATTTTAGTTTTGTTAATCAGATATATTTCATCTATCTGATACATATAATCTTGAACACTTACTATAAACTTTATAGCCTTGTAATTAGTTTTAAATTTATAGTTCATCATTAGATAATTACTTTCTGACTTAACTATTACATTCCCAATAACATTCTTTTCCTTGCCTAGATAATAATTATTATTAACCTTTTCAAAAACCCATTTTCTTAAAATCTTATCTTCATTGTCTTGATAATCTTCCTTTAAAGTCAAAATGTTTTTAGAATAAGTTCCATAGAATTTAATTTTTGCATTTTTTATTCTTTTTTTAGGATAAAAAAATATCATATGACCAAGTGCTTCTATTTCTCCTGAAAAATAGTGTGCAAAAGATAAACTTGGAAATTTTATTTTTTTAATCATATTTATTTTTTTTCTCAAGTAAAAATTGGCTTACATCTAGTGCTCCATTTTTAAACCCTATTTCACAGTAGCTCAAATAATATTCCCATAATCTTTTAAAATTATTATCAAAACCTAATTTTTCAATTTTAAGCCAGTTTTTAAAAAAATTAGACTTCCATATTGATAAAGTTTTAGCATAGTCATTTCCAAAACTTTTTGATTCAGAAAATATTAGATTATTTCTTAATGCAAGATCTTTTAATGCTTTTTTTGTAGGCAACATTCCACCAGGAAATATATATTTTTGTATAAAGTCTTGTCTATGAATATAATACTTATAATCTATCTCTGAAATGGTTATAATTTGAAGACCTATCTTTCCATTAGCAGTAATTAGATTATTTAGAGATTTAAAAAAAATATTCCAATTTTTTCTTCCAACAGCTTCAAACATTTCAATAGAAATTATTCTATCATATTTTTTACTTACGTTTCTGTAGTCTTTATACTGTACTTTAGAAATATTTTCTTTTTTTATATAACCGTATTGCTTTTTTGATATCGTAATACCTGTTATAGAGGATTTAATATTACTATTTACATACTTTAAAAAACCTCCCCAACCACAACCTATTTCTAGTATATTTGTTTTTTTATTAATATTAGTTGATTTTATTAAGCTTTGGTACTTATTATATTGTGCTTCCTCGAGGTTATTACTATTATTAAAAATTCCGCTAGAATAAGTCATGCTTTTATCTAACCATAATTTGTAAAATGTATTTCCTAAATCATAGTGGAACCCAATCTGCTTTTTACTCTTTGTAATTGTATTTGTATTTATTAAATTCTTAGTAAAACTATATAATAAGGAAAAAAAATTAAAAAATGAGAGTGATTTAAATAATTCTTTATTTTTTTCTCCATATTCTAACAAAGCATTTAGATTTTTAGTATGCCAGTATCCTTTAGAATAACTATATCCTAAATAAGGCAGTCCAAAGAAAAGAAGTTTCAATAAAAAAGTATTACTATTGATACTGATTTCCAAATAATTTTTATTTTTTCCTAAAATAAGTTTTTTTTTGTTAGGAAATATAATAATGAGATCATTATTAGCTTTGTTATCAATTCTTTTATTTAAATAAAAAAATATTAATTTATAAAATAACCACATTAGTCTTTTTCGCTATATTTCAAATAGTTTGGTTCTTTAACTTTAGGACAACTAAAGTATTTTAAACCTTTTAAATATAATATAATAGCTTCGAAATGAATTCCTACTATAATTTTTAAGGTCATAAAAGGAATCTTTAAAAAATATATTATTAAATTTTTACCATTTAAGGCTTTTTTAACGCCTGTAAAGGAAGCTATAAAATATTCTTTCTTTGATTTGTATTTAATGAAAATACTTAACCTTTTCTCTTTTAGAAAACTTTTAAAGTTATAAGTACCGTCCATGCTTATAAACGGAGAAACATGAAATTTTTTTTTTATTATTTTTTCATGATTTTTTATATCAAAAGTATTTTTGACTATATAAAAAAATCTTTGCTTAAAGGTGTTATTTACTTCATATATTTGAACTATGATATTATTATTATCATCTACACACGTATAAATTGATAAAGGGTTAAAAACATAGCCTAATATTCTTGGATATGTTAGTAAAAAAACATTTTTAATTTTTCTTTGTATACCATTCTTTTTTAATAATTTTCTTATCCAAACATCTAGATTTTTACAATCTTTAGAGCCATGATCTTTAGTGTAAAAAGAAAAGAAATTAAATTTATCTAAAGACAAGAAAGGAATATTTTTAAAAGCAGACTTAATATTAGTTATATCTATATGTAAGTATAAAACCTTGTATTTAAACATATGATTTTTAGGTGATTTTCTAGCATGGAATACTCTCCCATAATATAGACAATTATTTATGTTATTATATTTTTTCATATAAATTATAATCCACCTCAAAAAAATTTTTAAGATTAACAGCTGATTTCACGCCATCTTCGTGAAACCCATATCCTAACCATGCACCTATATAAAATGTATTATTTTTTGATTGAATAGATGATATATCAGTTGATATATTAAGGTTTTCTGAATTAAAAATAGGATGTTTAAATTTTATAATTTTTAATATCTTATTTTTATCAGGTATATTTTCATTTTTTGCATTTAAGGTAACTAATAAAGGAATGTCAGTGTAAATATTTTGTAATTTATTAATCCAATAAGTAACACAAATATTATTATTGAGGGTATTTTTTGCTTTATTCTTAGTATAACTTTGAATTACATTCCAAGATGACCAGGTGCTTTTACTTGAAGGCATTAACTTTTGATCCTGATGAATATATATTTTATTTGCTTCATATTTGCATTTAGAAAAAATTTTATTTTCTATTTCTGTTGGTTTTTCTAAAATATTAAGTATTTCATCTGAATGAATAGCTAAAATTACTTTATCAAAAGTTTTTTTATGATTTTTAAAAATTAAAGTAATATTTTCTTTGTTTCTTCTAACCTTCATAACTTTCTCATTTAATAATACTTTTCCTTTAATTTCTTTTGTTATAGCATTTACATAGTTTTTACTTCCTCCATCAATAGTTTTCCAAATAGGTTTATTAAAAAAACTTAATAATCCATGATTATGAAAGAAAATTAAGATAGTTTTGATTGGCATATCCATTACTTTTTTATTTGAAATAGACCATATAGCACCACACATTGGCAAAAAATGGTCAAATACAAATGAATTATTGAAGTTATTAATTTCAATAAATTGTTTAACAGAAATATTGTTGTAAGACTTTTTAGAATTAATTATTTTATTAGAAACTACAAAAAATCTTTTTATTTCTTTTATCATAGACCAGAAATTTATATTAAATATATTTTTTAAATTATTTGTAGAAGATAAAATACCAGTGCTACCATATTCAAAATTTTTCATTTTATTGCTTACTGAAAAAGACATATTACTATTAATAGTTTTTACTTTTAATTTAGATAAAATATTTGAGAATAAAGGATAATTACGATTATTATAAACTAAAAAACCCACATCAAAATTAATATTCTTTATTCTGTTTTTATACGAAATTTTTTTATTTAGTGTTAGGGCGTGGCCTCCTAGATAGTTATTAGCTTCGTATAGACACACATTATATCTCTTAGATAGTAACATAGCAGCTGTAAGGCCAGATATACCTGCACCAATTATAGCAATATTTGTTTTATCTTTATATAATTTATTTTTTAGCATATTAATTATATGTATGTTTTTTTTTAAAAAGCCTTTTTTTATGAAATATTATAAAACTAAAGAACTATTTATTTTAATATTATTATCTTTAACTCTATTTTTTTCCAGTATAAATTCACTTCCAGTTCTTGATAGAGATGAGGCAAGGTATGCACAATCCTCTAAGCAAATGATAGAAAAAAATAATTATTTATCTATAAAATTTCAGGATGAATACCGTAGCAAGAAACCTATAGGAATATATTGGTTGCAAGCAACTTCTGTAAGGCTTTTAGCTACAATTAAACAAAAAACTACTACACAATATGAAGTAACAAAAGATTCTATATGGAAATATCGCATAATTTCCTCTATAGCTGCATTGTTAAGTATAATACTTTTATACAAGTTAGGGTCAAGAGTTTTTGGAAATATAGAATCTTTTTATGGTGCTATTATAATGAGTTGTAGCCTTTTGTTTATTGCTGAGGCACATATCGCAAAAACTGATTCAGTTTTGATAATGTTAACTATCATCGTTATGCTTTCATTAGCTAATTTTTATATAAAAAGAGATATTGAAAGTAATATATTTAATTTATTATGTTTATGGGTTGGATTAGGGATATCATTTCTAGTAAAAGGACCGATTCTTTTAATTATCTTTGCAATTACAGTTTTAATATTATACTTATTCAGTAAAGATAAAAAGTGGTTTTATAAGACCAAACCTATAATAGGAATATTAATTATAGCACTTATCTCATTACCTTGGTTTTTGTCTATTTCAGTTGAAGAACAAAAAAACTTTTTAAACGAATCTATTATAAATGATTTTTTTGGAAAGATAATTGAAGTAAAAGAAAATCATGGTGCATTTCCTGGATTCCACTTTTTGGGCCTCTGGATATTTTTCTTTCCTTTTTCTTTATTTCTATTACCAATCATTTATTATTTTAAAAAACATTACAAAGAAAAAAAAATATTTTTTTTAATAGCATGGATATTGCCTAACTTTCTGATAATGGAATTAATTCCAACAAAACTACCTCACTATGTATTACCTTTGTATCCAGCAATTTCTTTAGCTTTGGGAACTATCTTAAAGCACTACAAAATAAATAAGTACTTGTTTACTTTAAAATTTACTTACTTTGGCTATTTTATATACTTTTTAATAAGTAATTTTATTATATTTTCTTTATATTTTGCATTAAAAGAATATGGAATTATTACTAATTTTAATATTATTAATATTTTTATTTTATTAATTTTGAATAACTTTACTTTTGTTTTCTTATATAAAAAAGAAATTATAAAAAGTTTTTTTTACTTAATATTCTTTGCTAATGTTTTTACATTAGTTGTATATTTATCAATTTTGCCTAACCTAAAAGAAATATGGATTAGTAAAGATATAGCTGAAGTTATAAAAAATGATAATAAAATATATGATCCAAAGCTTATATCTGCATTAGGTTATAACGAGCCCAGTTTAGTCTTTGAGATAGGAACAGATATAAAAATTTATAAAAATATTGAAAATTTTATACATAGCTATAAATCATATAATTATTTGATTATAGAAGAAAGTTATTACAAAAAATTGAATGAAATTGTTAATGATAATAATTTAGGTTATAATAAAATAGGATTAGTTAAGGGCTTCAATGCCTCAAAAGGCGATTGGGTAGAAGTTTTTATACTAAAAGCAATATAAATATAGAGGGTTAAATGTTTGAGTTTTCAAAAAAATCTAAGGAGTTACAAGAAAAGTTAAAGTTATTTATGGATGATAATATATATCCGAATGAAAAAAATATAATTGAAGAGATAAATTCCGGGGATATATGGCAGCCATCAGAAATAATTGAAGGTTTGAAAATAAAAGCTAAAGATCAGGGCTTATGGAATTTATTTTTGCCTGAAAGTGATAAAGGAGCTGGTTTAACAAACTTAGACTATGCACCATTATGTGAAATTATGGGAAGATCTCTTTTTGCACCGGAGGTTTTTAATTGTAATGCACCAGATACTGGCAATATGGAGGTTTTTGAAAGGTATGCTTCAGAAGAGCTTAAAGAGAAGTGGCTACGACCTTTATTAAAAGGCGAAATAAGATCAGGATTTGCAATGACAGAACCAGATGTAGCATCTTCCGATGCTACAAATATAGAGTCTAGTATCGAAAAGCGTGATAATGAATATGTAATTAATGGAAAAAAATGGTGGACTTCTGGAGCAATGGATCCTAGATGTAAGGTGTTAATTTTTATGGGAAAAACTGATCCAAAAAATCCTGATAAACATAAACAGCAGTCTCAAATAGTAATTCCTATGAATACACCAGGAATTAAAGTTGAAAGATATCTTCCAGTTTTTGGTTTTACAGATGCTCCTCACGGACATGCTGAGGTTTCTTTTTCAAATGTTAAAGTTCCTAAAGAAAATTTATTATTAGGAGAAGGAAGAGGATTTGAAATTGCTCAGGGAAGGTTGGGGCCAGGAAGAATTCATCATTGTATGAGGTTAATTGGATTATCAGAAGTTGCATTAGAAAAAATGTGTAAGAGAACAAAGTCTAGAGTTGCCTTTGGTAAACCTGTTTCTTCTCAGACTGTTACCCAAGAGAGAATAGCTGAAGCAAGAATTGCAATTGATCAAATTAGATTACAAACATTTAATGCTGCATACAAGATGGATGCAGTTGGAAATAAAGAAGCAAGAATGGAAATCGCCATGATAAAAGTAGCAGCACCAAATATAGCATGTAAAGTTGTAGATTGGGCAATACAAGCTCATGGAGGAGGTGGAGTAAGTGATGATTTCGGTTTGTCTCAAGCTTATGCTCAAGCTAGGTTATTGAGGTTAGCCGATGGCCCAGATGAAGTTCACAGAAACCAAATTGCCAAATTAGAATTAAGGAAATATAACTAATTTATGCTACCCGAAAACTTAGTAGAAGTTAGGGAAAATCATAAGTTAGATATAGATAAACTAAACTTATGGCTAAAGAGCAATCCCAATATCGATGGAAAAGTTAACTCAATTAAGCAGTTTGTAGGAGGACAATCAAATCCTACATATGTTCTTTTTTTTGAAAATAAAGAAAATTTAATTTTAAGAAAAAAACCACCAGGAAAGTTGTTACCTTCTGCTCATGCAATAGAAAGGGAGTATAAAGTTCAGAAATCTCTAGAAAAATCTAACGTTCCTTGTCCAAAGATGATAGAAATATGTGAAGATAGTAGTGTTATTGGAACTCCTTTTTATATCATGAATATAATACAAGGCAGAGTTTTTGACAGTATATTAGATATAGAGGAAAAAGATGGTAGAAAAACTTATTATTTAGAATTAGTTAGAATGTTAGCAAATTTACATAACGTAGATTTTTCTTTAATAAATCTAGAAGGTTTTGGCAAAATAGGCAATTACGTAAATAGGCAGATTAATAGATGGGAAAAACAATGGCATTTATCTAAACAAAGAGAACTTCCAGAAATGCAAAAAATTATTGACTGGTTAAATAACAATATTCCGTACTATGATGAAACTACTATTGTTCATGGAGATTACAGAATAGGTAACACAATATGTGGCAAAAAAGATTTTAAAGTTAGTGCTGTTCTTGATTGGGAACTATCTACTTTGGGACATCCTTTTGCAGATTTAGGATATTTTTTGTATGCTCACTATATACCATTCGGAGAAAGACATGGTCTAAACGGAGCAGACTTGAATAATTTAAATATACCTACTATAGAAGAATTAGTAACTGAATACTGTAAAATAAGAAAAATAAAAAACTTTGATCCGACTTTTTATGTTGTTTTATCTTTATTTAGATCTATTTCTATTTTAGAGGGCGTTTACGCGAGATATGTAAATGGAAATGAAAGTTCACCTAACGCTAAAGATATTGGAAAGGATGTTGAACCCCTTGCTAAAGCCACATTTAATATAGTAAAAAAACTTTAGATTACTTAGGCGCCATTCTAAGTGAGCCATCTAATCTGATAATTTCACCATTTAACATATTATTCTGAAATATTGCTATTACAAGCTTTGCATATTCTTCAGGTTTACCTAGTCTTTTTGGATATAACGTAGATTCAACTAATGCATTGTATGCTTTTTCTGGTAATCCTGCCATCATAGGAGTTTCAAATAAACCTGGAGCTATTGTACACACTCTTATTCCATAGCGTGCAAATTCTCTAGCTAAAGGCAAGGTTAGACTTACAATTCCTCCCTTTGAAGCGCTATATGCTGCTTGACCTATTTGACCATCAAATGCTGCAATTGATGCAGTATTTATTATAACGCCTCTAAAATTTTCATTATCAGGTTTATTTTCTATCATTTTTTCTGCAGCTAGTTTCAAAACATTAAAAGAACCAATTAAATTTACATTTATTACTTTTTGGAAAATATTAGTATCATGTAGTTTTTCTTTTCCTATTACTTTATTAGCTATTCCAATTCCTGCACAATTTACTAGCAAATTAATATGCTTGTGCTTATCTATGCTTGCTTTAATAGCTTCATTTACACTTTCTTCATTAGTTACATCTGTTTTAAAAAAGGAACAAGAATCTCCAAGTTCATTTATTAAAACTTTTGCTTTTTTTTCCTGAGAGTCCATAATCGACACATTCCCACCATTTTTTATTATTTCTCTTACAGTTGCTTCTCCTAAACCAGAGGCGCCACCTGTAATAAGGGCACTTATTTTATTTTCCATAATTCACCTATAGTATAAATTGTTCATCTAGAATTTTTTGTTCTAAATTATGATCTTTGTCAAATAGCAGTCTAAGTGTTTTTTTAAGGTTATAAGAAACTTCAACTTTTTTAACATTTCTTACCTCAACTTGTCCAGCAGTAGCACTAACTGGTCTATTTTCTGCATTTATTATTTCAAAAGTAATTTTACTTTTTTCTGGTAGTATAGCTCCTTTCCATCTTCTAGGACGAAAAGGACAAATTGGTGTTAAGGCTAATAGAGTAGAATTAAGAGGTAAAATTGGTCCATGAGCTGATAAATTATAAGCTGTACTTCCAGCCGGAGTGGAGACAAGTATTCCATCACACACTAGTTTATTAATTTTTACTTTATTGTTTATTTTCACTTTTACATTGGCAGCAAATCTATTTTGTCTTAACAGAGATACTTCATTTAAAGAAAGAGCATTATGTACTTTGTTGTTGATGTCCATAACTTTCATTTGAACGGGGTTAAGCTTTGTTTCTTTAGAAATTTTTATTCTTTGAATTAGATCTTGAGGTTTATAGTTGTTCATTAAAAAACCTACAGTTCCTCTATTCATACCAAATATTTTTTTATTCAAATAAACCGAATCATTTATTAATGATAATATTGTTCCATCTCCCCCTAACACAACAACAACATTCGCATTTAATAGAGAAAAGTTAGAATATTTTTTTTTTAAGATTTTTAGTGTATCTTGGGCTTTTTTAGAATTTGCTGCTAAAAAAAAAGGTTTAACCGTTTTCATTTATTTTTAGCCACCAGTCACACTCATGTGTCTGTTTACTGAGGGAGCTTGTTTTCTTCTAATTACAAAATCATGGCCTTTGGGCTTTCTTGATATAGCTTCAGTTATAGCTTCTTTTAAGGATGCTTCCCAATTTACAGATCTTGCAGCTTCTTTGAAATCAGCCGAGTCTTCTTGTCCTAAACACATGTAAAGTTTACCAGTACAAGTTAAACGCACTCTGTTACAAAGTTCACAGAAGTTATGTGTTAAAGGAGTAATAAACCCAACTCTTCCTTTAGTTTCTAATACTTGAAAATATCTTGATGGACCACCTGTATAATACTTGCTATTTTGCAATGTATATTTTTTTGATAATGTTTCTTTAACTTTAGATAAAGGTAGGAATTGATCAGTTCTATCAATATCAATTTCTCCTAAGGGCATAGTTTCTATAAAGGTAATATCACAATTATTTGAATGAGCCCAAGTCATTATATCTAATAATTCAAATTCATTGGTTTCTTTTAAAGCAACAGTATTAATTTTGATTTTTAGACCAACTTTGATTGCTTTTTCTATTCCTTTTAAGACTTTATCTAAATCACCTCTTCTTGTAAGCTCTCTGAATAAATTTGGCTTTAGTGTATCGACTGAAACATTAATTCTTCTTACGCCATATTCATATAATTCTTCAGCATATTTTTCTAATTGAGATCCATTAGTTGTTAAAGTAAGCTCATTTAATTTTTTTTTATTTATAAAAACACCTAAATTTTTAAATAAACTCATGACATTTTTACGTACAAGGGGCTCTCCTCCAGTAATCCTAATTTTTCTAGTGCCTAAATTTATGAAAGAAGTACAAATTCTCTCTATTTCATCTAACGAAAGTAAATCTTTCTTAGGCAAAAACTTCATATTTTCTGCCATACAATACTGACATCTAAAATCGCATCTGTCAGTAACAGAAACTCTTAAGTAATTAACTGGTCTATTATATGGATCTATTAACATATTATTATTTTTTAATACTTCTATTATATACACCTGTACATAATTAATTCAATCTATTTTGATAAAAATATTTTTTTTTTATATAATTAATTAAAAAAATAAATATGAATAGTATAATAGATAATTATAATATGGATTGGCATGAGCTAAGGGAAGGTATAAAAGCAATTTGCAAAAACTTTCCTGAGGTCTTCTGGCAAGAACTTGATCGCAATAGAAGTTATCCTACAAAATTTGTAAACGAACTTACTAAATCTGGATATTTGGGCTGCTTAATACCAGAAAAATATGGAGGAAGCGGATTAAACCTTAGAGCAGCAGCAGTAATTTTAGAAGAGATACATAGAAGTGGCGGGAATGGAGCCGCATGTCATGCACAAATGTACATTATGGGTTCCTTGCTAAGACATGGCTCAGAAAAATTAAAAGAAAAATATTTATTAGATATAGCTAAAGGTAATTTAAGATTACAGGCCTTTGGAGTAACTGAGCCTACTAGTGGGACAGATACATTATCTATAAAAACAACAGCTATAAAAAAAAATAATAAATTTTTAATAAATGGACAAAAAGTCTGGACTAGCAGAGCTGAACACTCAGATTTAATATTACTTTTAGCTAAAACTTGTAAGGAATCAAAAAATAAAAGAAATGCTTTATCACTATTTTTAATTGATATGAGGCCATTTATAAATAAAGAAATAATAATAAAACCAATAAGAACAATGATCAATCATTCTACTACAGAAGTATTTTTTGATAACTTAGAAGTATCAGAAGATTGTCTGGTTGGCGAAGAAGGTAAAGGTTTTGATTATATTTTAGACGGACTCAACGCAGAAAGACTTTTGATAGCCTCAGAATGCATAGGAGATGCTAAATATTTTATAGATAAAAGTGTAGATTATGCTAAAAATAGAGAGGTTTTTGGAAGACCTATTGGAAAAAACCAAGCTATTCAATTTCCAATTTCTAAAGCTTACGCGCGAACAATAGCAGCAGAATATATCTTAGTAGATGGATGTAAACTTTTTGATAGTGGTAAAAGTTGTGGAAAGGAAGCTAATATATCAAAAATGCTTTCTGCAGAAGCATCATGGGAGGCAGCAGAAGCTACAATGCAAACTTTTGGAGGATTCTCTTTTTCCGAAGAATATAATATTGAAAGAAAATACAGAGAAACTAGATTATATCAAATAGCACCAGTTTCTACTAACATGATTTTGGCTTATATTTCTCATAAAATTCTTGGTTTACCGAGATCATATTAATGAAAAATTTTTTTAAAAATAAATTAGTGGTTTCAATTGAACAAGCAGTTGCCGCTCCTTATTGTACAGCTAAATTAGCTGATGCAGGAGCTAGAGTTATTAAAATAGAAAGAAAAGAAGGAGATTTTGCAAGATATTATGATAACTTTGTTAAAGGGCAAAGCACATATTTTGTTTGGTTGAATAGAGGAAAAGAAAGTCTTATTGCAGATATAAAGAATAAAGCAGATGTTGAACTCATCAAGAATACAATTTCAAAGGCAGACATATTTGTACAAAATTTAGGACCTAATGCTTTAAATAAAGTAGGGCTTGATAGTAAATCATTAAGAAAAATTAATAACTCTTTAATAACTTGCGATATTTCAGGTTACGGAGCTACTGGTCCTTATTCAAAATTAAAAGCTTATGATTTGCTAGTGCAAGCTGAAGTAGGGTTATGTAGTTTAACTGGAACAGAAAAAGAACCAGGAAGAGTAGGCGTATCAGTTTGCGATATAGCTTGTGGTTTAAATGCTTATTCATTAATTCTTGAAGCACTAATTAAAAAGAGCTATACAGGAAAGGGAAGTTCAATAAAATTATCACTATTTGAAAGTTTAAGTGAATGGATGAATGTTCCTTTTCTTCAATATAAATATACTAAAAGTTCTCCAAAAAGAGTAGGGTTAGCTCATCCTTCTATCGTACCTTATGGATGTTTTTTAACTAAGGATAAAAAAAATATACTATTTTCTATTCAGAATGAAAGAGAGTGGGTTTTATTGTCTAAAGAAATTCTAAAAATTCCTAATAGTTTTGAACTTAAATATAATACTCCTTCTTTAAGGTTAAAAAATAAAAAAACCTTAAATAATTTTATTATAAAAAAAATTAAAACTATTGATTCTAAAAAAATAGTTGCTGATTTCAAAAAATACAAAATAGCTTTTGGATTGTTAAATTCAATAGAAGAGTTATCGCGGCATCCACAATTAAAGCTCGCTAATATTGGTAAAAAAAATGATATTAAATTTATACCTCCAATAACTCTCCATAATAATTCTAAATTTAAAAAAGTTCCTAAACTCGGAGAACATTCAATAAAAATTAGAAAAGAGTTTAGTATAAAGTGAAAAAGAAAATAGATAGAGATACTATAATAGAAAACAAGGTGGAGTTTTTAAAAGACATTATAGACTCAGATAGTTTTTTCAGAAAAAAAAATATTTTACCATATGGAGGGCATTGGATATTTTTTAATCAAAGTTTTTCCAAAAAAGATACAGGAAAAGATGGCCATCCTAAAAGAGGACAATTTCTTCCCGCTCTAAAAGGCTACAAGAGAATGTTCGCTGGAGCTGATTTAAATTTTAAAAATGATATATCATTTGGCACTAACTTAAAAAAAATAAGCTTTATAAAATCTATTATAGAAAAAAAAAAGAATAATAATAAATTATATTTTGCTAAAGTGCTCAATAAGTATTTCAATAAAGAGATTGAATGCTTGGATGAAATTCAAACACTAGTTTTTATTAATAATAATTACAAAATATTGAAAAAAAAGAAAACTAAAAATAAAAATTTAGACATAAAATTCGTTTCTACTAAAAGTTTTATTTTTAGTACCATTGAATTATTTAAATATTCTGCTTTAACTTTCAATAGTCATAGAATTCATTATGATCTTAAATATGCTAAGGGAGTGGAAGGATATAAAAATTTATTAGTTCATGGACCACTATTAGCAACTAAAGTACTGGACGAAATAAATAAAATTATTAAAAGTAAATTAAAAAGTTTTCATTTTTCAATTATTAGACCAGTCTTTGTAAACGAAAAATTTTTAATTAAAATTTATAACTGTAAATTAAATAAGAAAAAATTTTTTGTTTTTATAATTAAGAAGAGTTCTGAAGAATTAGCATTTAAGGCTGAAGCATTTTTAATCTAACTAAATACTTTTAATGACTTAAATGAATTTTTAATAGTCGATTTAAAAGAATTAGCTATAGGTAAGTAAGTGTTACAGAAGAATAAGGCTGTACAAATTTTTTCTTGTGCAAATTTGTCATTTTCTTTATTTTTTAATATAACATTAGCTTTAAGTGAAGATTTAGTCATAATCCATCCACCTAATATCCATCCAAACATATTCAGAAAAGGGGTAGCACCAGCAGCTGCTTTCTCAGGATTTTCTAGAAAAGTTTGATGTAACCAATCACATGTATCGGATAAAATTTTACTAGATTGCAAAAGAAGTTTACCCATATCATTAATTTCATCGTTTTCACTTTCGGTTGCTTTATGAGCTGTATTATTTATTATTTTTATAACTTTTTTATAGGTTTCTCCATTCTCTTGAAATAATTTTCTTCTTAATAGATCTAGTGCCTGAATTCCATTAGTTCCTTCATATATAGGAAGAATTCTAGATTCCCTGAAATATTGTGCAGCACCAGTATCTTCAATAAAGCCCATTCCTCCGTGTATTTGAATGCCTAGAGAAGTAATAGCAACTGCTTGATCAGTGCACCAAGCTTTTACAATTGGTGTAAGTAGATTAGAAATAAATAATTTCTCTTTGCCCTCTTTAGTATCAGGATAATTCTTACTATAGTCTAGCATATTGCCCGTAAATATAGCTAAGCCTCTCATCGCTTCTATCTGTGATTTCATTTCTAATAACATTCTTTTAACATCAGGGTGATGTATTATTTCAACATTATTTCCTGACTTATTTTTATCAAGATAGCTACCTTGTTTTCTTTCTTTTGAGAAGTTTAAAGCTTTCTGATAAGCTCTCTCAGAAATTGCTAAACCTTGAACTCCTACATTTAACCTAGCGTTGTTCATCATAGTGAACATTGCTTTTAGTCCTTGATTCGGTTCACCAACTATTTCTGCATATGCTCCATCAGTTTCTCCAAAGCTTAGAGCACATGTTGGACATGCATGATGACCTAATTTTTGTTCAATAGATATAACTTTAATATCATTTTTCATAAGTTTATTATTTTCGTTTAGAAAGTATTTAGGTACTATAAATAATGATATCCCTTTAACTCCTTCAGGTGCGCCAGGGAGTCTTGCCAACACTAGGTGAATAATATTTTCACTCATATCCTGATCTCCATGAGTAATGTAAATTTTATTACCTTTTATTAAAAAATGATTTTTTTCTTTTTTTGCTTTAGTTTTAATTAATGATAAATCAGATCCTGCATGAGGTTCTGTTAAATTCATTGTACCGCTCCATTTACCTGCAATTAGGTTTGGGAGATATTGCTCTTTTTGTTTATCAGTTCCATGTTGTTCTATAAGTTCAATCGCTCCTTGAGAAAGCAAATTATTAAGAGCAAAACTCATATTAGTAGATTGCCATATCTCATTTATAACAACTATTGATGCCCAGGGTAAGTTTTGTCCTCCATATTTTTTTTCACCTATAACAGAAAACCATCCATTATTTATAAAATTTTTATAAGCATTTATAAATGAGGTAGGCATTCTAACAATACCATTTTCAAGTTTCACTCCTTCTTGATCGCCTTCATGATTAATAGAGTCTAATTCTTTAGCAGCAAACTTTCCTGCTTCTTCAATTATAATTTTGATATTTTCAGAAGAGGCATCTGGATTTTTAATCTCTTTTGAGAATTTATCAATATCAATTAAATTAGTTAAGCCAAATAACATATCTTCTATTGGTACCTGATATTTTTCCATAAAAACCTCCTGATTAAAACAATTTTCCTGGATTCATTATATTACTAGGATCTATAATTTTTTTTATATTCTTTTTTAACATAAATTCATTTTTATTAGAATATTTTTTAAACTCTATTTTTTTTATTTTACCTATACCATGCTCAGCAGAAAAACTTCCTTTTAATTCAAAGACTAGGTCAAAGATTGTTTTATTAATTATTTTTTTTATTTTATAAAAATCAGCAACAGAATATTTTTTTGGTTTAGAGACATTAAAATGTATATTTCCGTCAGCAAGGTGTCCAAATGCTAATAAATTTTGATTAGGAATTTCAGCTAGTTTTTTCTTAGATTTTTTTAAAAATTCAGGTATTTTATTTACAGGAATAGATATATCGTGCTTTATTGAAGGCCCTTCAATTTTTTGAGCTTGACTTAAATACTCTCTAGTATTCCATATATCATTATATTGTTTAATATTTTGAGGTCTAATTGCATCCATTATAATTTTTTTATTGATCCCATCATGTATAATATCATCGATAATTTTTTCTAAATTAATTTTTTCTGTAGAAGTTAATTCAAAAATTACATACCAAGAATAGTTATTTTGGAAAGGAATAGGAATATTTGAAAAATGCTTTTTTATTAGAGACATTCCAATTTTTGAATTTAATTCATATGCACTTAAATATTCAAAATACATACTCTTTATCATTGTTAGAAAATCAATAGAATCTTCTATATTATTTATAGCTACAATAGCCATAGATTTATTTTTTATTTCTGGAAATAACTTCAGTTTTGCTTTAGTAATTATTCCTAATGCCCCCTCTGAGCCTACAAATATATACTTAGGATCAAACCCTCTGTTATCTTTTTTAATATCTTTTATTAAATCTAAAATCTGACCATCTGGCATAACTACTTCTAATCCTTCTACTAAATCCTTTATCATACCATACTTCAAAACACTACTACCACCTGCATTAGTAGCTATGTTTCCGCCGATTGTACATGTTCCTTCGGATGGAAGCGTTACTGGAAATAATCTATTATTATTTTCCGCAAACTTTTTGATTTTATTTAAAGTACATCCTGCCTGAACTATTATATTATAATTCTCTTTATCTAAATTAATAACTTTATTCATTTTTTCAGTAGAAATAAGAACTTCTTCGCCATTTTTGTTAGGGACTGTTCCTCCACATAAACCTGTTCTTCCACCTTGAGGAACAATTGCTATTTTATGCTTTTTACATATTTTTACTATTTTAGAAACATCTGATGTAGTCTTGGGTTTAAGAAGTAAATAGGAATTTCCTTCCAAATTACCTCTTTGCTCAATAGTGTAGGGTTTAATACTACTAGGTTCATCAGTCCATAGATTTGAGGCTAAACTTTTTTTAAGTATTTTAATCTTATTCATAACTAATCATTGTATTGGTATGCTGCTTTCTTTAATCTATCATTAATTGCTAAACCTAACCCTTTAAAAGGTATTTTTTGTACAGCAATAGAAGCTATTTCTGTTTTATCAAGTTTTCTTAACATTTTATATAGATTTTTTGCACTCTCTTTTAAGCATTTTTTTTTACTTAATGACATAGATATACCTTTATAGTTTTTAGGTATTTTACCAAATGCTAGCCAAGCTTCTCCTTTTCTTGGTTTAATTGCGTTTATTCTGATAGGTTTGTCGGGTTTGTAGTGAGATTTTGATAAACCTGGAGATAAAACTTTAGTAGTAACAAATATATTTTTGACTTCAATTATTTTTTTTATTTTTTCTTCTGGTATTCCACCTTGTCTCAATATTTTTGCTTTTTTTGATGTTAGATCTACAACAGTAGACTCTAATCCTATTTTGCAAGGGCCAGAATCAATAATTTTCTTAATTTTACCCCTTAATTCATCATAAACATCTTGAGCACTTGTAGGACTGATTTTTCCATATCTGTTGGCACTAGGAGCTGCTACTGGTATGAAAAGTTTTTTTAAAATAGACAAAGTAGTTTTATTAGATGGCACTCTGATAGCTAAAGTATTTAAATCTGAAGAAACCAATCTGCTTATTGAAGAGTTTTTTTTCTTTGCTATAATAGTCAAAGGACCAGGCCAAAAATTTTTTGCCAATAATTCTATTCTAGAATCGTAATAAATATCGTCTAAAGCTTGTAGATAATTACAATAATGTATTATTAGAGGGTTATTAAAAGGTCTTTTTTTAATTTTAAAAATTTTTTTAATTGTTTCATCTCTATCGTACCTTCCTGCCAGCCCATAAACTGTTTCTGTTGGAATTGCTACAATTTCTCCTTTTCTAAGTTCTTCAGCTATACTTAAGATATTTTTATAGTTTTTTTTTATAATTTTAGTATTTAGTTTCATCATTATTTTTATAACTTATTAAAGTTAATTGTTATTTTATAATTATTAAAGTAATATAAAGATTTTATATAAATTATCAAATTTGGAGATAGGTATTATGAAACTAGTAAGGTTTGGAAAACTAGGAAGAGAAAAACCAGGTATCATAGACGATGAAGGACAAATTAGAGATTTGTCCACAAAATTAAAAGATATTGATGGTAAAACTATAAATCCTAACTCTTTAAAGTTAGTTCAAAGAGTAAATATGAAAAAACTTAATGTAGTTAAGGGGAAGCCAAGACTAGGTGTTCCTATTTCCAATATAGGTAAGATTGTCTGTATAGGTCTGAATTATGTTGATCACGCTAAAGAGGTAGGAGCCCCTCTGCCTAAAGAACCTATTATGTTTTTAAAACCTACATCTTCTTTAAGTGGACCTTTTGATGAAGTAATGCTGCCTAAAGGAATTATACCAAAAAAAGGTAATAGTGCTTCTAGACTTGTTGATAGTAAACGCTCCGACTGGGAAGTTGAATTAGGAATAGTAATTGGAGATAAGGCTAGATCAGTTTCAGAAACTAAGGCTATGCAATGTGTAGCGGGTTATACAATAATTAATGATGTCTCAGAAAGAGCTTATCAACTTGATGCGGCTGCAGGTCAATGGACACGAGGAAAAGGTTGTGATACTTTTTGTCCAGTAGGACCTTGGCTTGTTACTAAAGATGAAGTCTCTAGACCACAAAATTTATCTATATGGTTAAAGCTTAATGGTATAAAGATGCAAGATGGCAATACTAAAACAATGGTTTTTAATATCAAAGAGCTAGTTTCTTATGTGAGCCATTATATGACTTTGTATCCTGGTGATATAATAGCTACTGGAACTCCACCTGGTGTAGGGATGGGTATGAAACCGCCACGTTATTTAAAAAAAGGCGATGTAATGACATTAGGAATAGATGGCTTAGGTGAACAGAATCAACTCGTTACTTCCTGGAAAAAATAAATCTATAAATTACAATTAGAATGAAAAAAATTTTTGTTCATTGTAAAATTGATCCAATACAAGAAAAGTTTTTGAATAAAGACTTTTCTATAAGTATTCATGATGCAAATGAGAGTGTGTTATCACCAACAGAATTATTAGAAAAAGCTAACGCTTACGATGGAATTTTATGTCAGGGTAATTTAGTTAATAGTAGTTATATAGAAGCTAACAAAGGTATATTAAAAGTTATATCTAATGTTGCTGTAGGATATGATAACATAGATATTGAATCTGCTAATAAAAATAACGTAGCTGTATTTAACACACCTAATATCTTAAATAATACTGTAGCAGAATTTACTTTAGGATTAATTATCTCAATAGCTAGAAAAATATGTGAGGGTAATAACTATGTTAAAGCAGGTAAGTGGAAAAAAAATTCTTGGCCCTTATTTTTAGGAGATGATCTTTATAACGAAAATTTAGGAATAATTGGTATGGGAAGTATAGGAAAAAAAGTTGCATTAATGGCAAAAGCTTTTGGTATGAAAATTTTTTATCATAATAGAAATAGATTATTAGAAGAAGAAGAAAAAAAATATGATGCCCGCTATATTGAATTAGAAGAAATTTTAAAAACATCAAAGTATTTAGTGCTATTATTGCCATTAAATACAAATACTAAACATTTAATAAATAAAAATACCTTTTCGTTAATGAGAAAAGATTCCTATATAATTAATGTAGCTAGAGGACAAATAATAAAAGAAGACGATTTAGTTGAAGCACTAGAGAAAAAAATTATAACAGGAGCAGGTTTGGATGTATTTGAATTTGAACCTAAAATTAATGAAAAGTTACTTAAATTGAATAATGTTGTACTTATGCCCCATGCAGGAAGTGCTTCTTTAAATACTAGAAATAAAATGGTTAATTTAGCATGTCAAAATATATATAATTTTTTTAAATATAAAAAAACAGAAAACTTAATTAATAAAGAAGTTTTTAAATAACATAATGGAAAATAATTTTAAAAATAAAAATGTATTAATAACAGGGGGCGTAGAAGGTATAGGTTTCCAATGTGCTAAAAAGTTTGAAGAATTAGGAAGTAATGTATATGTAACTTGTTTAACAAATAAAAGTTATGACAAATTTATTAGTCTTGATTTAAAAAAAAATATTCAAATAGAAAAGCTAGATTTAACAAATGATATCTCAATAGAAAAATTATATAAAAAAATAGATAAATTGGATATTTTGATAAATAATGCAGTTCTTTTAAAAGGAGGAATAGAATACCGTATAGAAAATTTTGCTGACGTAGTAAATGTAAACTTAATGGGACTTATGAGAATATGTCATACCTTTTTACCTAAATTAGCCCTTGCTTCAGGTAATATTGTTAACATTGGATCAATTAATATGAAATTAGCACTTCCTACTTGTCCTTCATATTCTGCAACTAAAAGTGCTGTAGAATCTTTAACTAAATCTATGGCAGTTTGCTGGGCAGAACATAAAGTTAGAGTTAATTGTGTTGCACCTGGGTGGATTAAAGGAAATACTACTAAAAAAATAATAAATGAATTAGATAACCAAGAAAATGTTTTAAATAGAATCCCTTTAAAAAGATATGGGCTTTCATCTGAAGTAGCAGAAGCGATAATGTTTTTGTCTTCAGAAAAAGCAGCTTACATTACTGGCACTACTATTTTTGTAGACGGAGGTTATTCTATAAATTAATATTTTTAGATTTAATTGGTATTTGTATGAATTATGAAAAATATTTTAAAAGTGTAATTAGTAAAATTAAGCAAGAAGGGCGTTATAGAATATTTATAGATATTTTAAGAAATGTGCAAAACTTCCCTAAAGCTACTAGATTTAAAAATAATGTTATCCAAAATGAAGAAGTTACTGTTTGGTGTAGTAATGATTATTTAGGAATGGGACAAAATACAAACGTCATAAATGCAATGAAAGAAGCTTTAGATAAATGTGGAGCCGGCTCTGGAGGGACTAGAAATATATCTGGTACAACACATTATCATGTTCTACTAGAAAAAGAACTTGCTGAATTACATAATAAAGAGTCTGCTTTATTATTTACATCAGGTTATATTTCTAATGAAGCCACTTTGTCTACTCTGGCGGGAACTTTGCCTAATTGCTATGTTTTTTCTGATGAGTTAAATCACTCATCTATGATCCAAGGGATAAGGTCTAGTGGTGCCAAAAAAATTATTTTTAAGCATAACGATATAGATGATTTAAAAAAAAAGATTGAAGAAATAGATAAAAAAATTCCTAAAATTATTGCATTTGAGTCTGTTTATTCAATGGATGGAGATATTGCTCCAGTAGAAAAAATCGCTGAAATAGCTAAAAAGTATAAAGCCTTATCATATTTAGATGAAGTTCATGCTGTAGGAATGTATGGTAATAAAGGAGGAGGAATTTCTCAAGAGATTGGCATGAGCGATGAAATAGATATTATAGAAGGTACACTTGCAAAAGCCTATGGCGTAATGGGTGGTTATATTTCAGGCAACAAATATTTAGTTGATACTATTCGATCTTTTGCTTCGGGTTTTATTTTTACTACTTCTATTCCACCTTCAATAGCTGCGGGAGCTATAGAATCTGTTAAACATTTAAAAAATAGTAATGTAGAAAGAATAAAACAAAAAAAGTCAGTCGCAGAGTTAAAGCGTAAATTAGCACTAGTTAATATACCTGTAATAAAAAATAACAGTCATATTATTCCAATTTTAGTAGGCAACCCTGAAATGTGTAAAAAAGCATCTGATTTATTATTACAAAAGTATAATATTTATGTTCAGCCCATTAATTATCCTACAGTTCCTAGAGGAACTGAAAGACTGAGAGTAACGCCAACGCCTTTACATAATTCAGCAATGATAAATTACTTTGTTGACTCTGTAGAGAAAGTTTGGAAGACTCTGAATTTGATAAAGAAAGTAGCATAATGATTAAAAGTATTTGCAGTTTTTTTATTACTATCGCTATTATACTCGTAAGCGAAAATATACTTGCTTTAGATATAGATGAAAAAATTAATGATATTATTTCACCGATATCTGATACGGTAGTGGCAATTGTTTTCTTTTCTATTAAAATATCGGATAATATAAGCATTCCACTTATAGTCGTATGGCTTATAATAGCTGCCGTTTTCTGTACAGTATATTTTGGGTTTGTGAATATAAGACACTTTGGAACTGCAATAAAAATAATTAATAATAAAAATATAGAAAGTAAAGCTCCTGGAGAAGTAAGTCATAGGCAAGCTTTCTGGACTGCTTGTGCAGCTACAGTAGGTCTGGGTAATATTGCAGGAGTTGCTATTGCAGTAAGCTTAGGTGGCCCAGGAGCAACTTTTTGGATGATCTTAGCTGGATTGTTAGGAATGTCTTTAAAATTTTGTGAGTGTACACTTGGGGTGAAGTATAGAGTGATAAATAAGGATGGTACTGTATCAGGAGGCCCTATGTATTATTTATCAAGAGGCCTAAAGGAAATAGGTTTAGAAACTTTAGGTAAATACTTAGCAATTTTCTTTTCTATTTGTTGTATAGGAGGAGCGCTTGGAGGTGGAAACATGTTTCAAGCAAATCAATCTTTTCAGCAATTTTTAAATATAACAGGAGGACAGGACTCTTTTTTTGTTGATAAAGCTTGGTTATATGGTTTTGTAATGGCAATTATTTTAGGAGTTGTAATAATTGGTGGGATAAAGAGCATAGCAAGAGTTACAGAAAAACTTGTTCCTTTTATGGCTGTTATTTATGTATTAGCTGCAATAACGATAATTATTTTAAATAGTTCACTTATAGGAGAAGCAATTAATTTAATAATAAAGGGGGCTTTTACAGGAGAAGGAGTTACAGGAGGTTTTGTAGGAGTATTAATTCAGGGTTTTAGAAGAGCAGCATTTTCAAATGAAGCAGGTTTAGGTTCCGCACCTATTGCTCATTCAGCAGTCAAAACTAATTATCCTGTTACGGAAGGATTTGTATCATTATTAGAGCCTTTTTTAGATACAGTTATAATATGTACTATGACAGCATTAGTTATTATAATAACGGGAATGCATTTAAATGCAAACGAGTTAAGTGGTATTGAGTTAACCTCTAAAGCTTTTGAAAAAGATATATTCTTCTTTCCTTATGTATTGGCTATAGCTTCAATACTATTTGCTTTTTCTACTATGATATCCTGGTCTTATTATGGATTAAAATCTTGGACTTATATATTTGGTAAAAATAAAAACAATGAAAATATCTTCAAACTAATTTTTTGTTTATTTGTAATTTTTGGATCAAGTGTTAGTGTTAATTCAGTTATTGATTTATCAGATTCTATGATGTTTTTAATGGCATTAGCTAATATAATTGGAGTATATTTATTAGCGTCTAAAGTAAAAAAAGAACTAAATATTTATCTTAAAATTAAATCAAGTGAATAATTAATTGATATTTATACAAAGAATTGTAACTTAATTTATATGAATAAAAATTTAAATAAAATTAACTTAAAAGAAAATATTGCTATTACCTCTGATCACGCCGGGTTTGAACTTAAAGAAAAATTAAAAACTAATTTAGAAGAATCAGGATATGGAATAATTGATTTAGGAACTAATAGCCAACAGTCTGTAGATTATCCTGATTATGGTAAAGCAATAGCTTTAAAAATATTAAAAGGAGAAGCCAAAAAAGGAATAGCTCTATGTGGTACAGGAATAGGAATTTCTATTTCAGCAAACCGTTTTAAAGGAATTAGAGCAGCGCTCTGTTCTAATACAAATATGGTTGAACAAGCTAGGAAGCATAATAATGCCAACATCCTGGCTATAGGAGCAAGGCATATAGATTACAGTACAGCTGCCAAATGTGTTGAAACTTTTTTAAATACTGGATTTGAAGGAGAAAGACATATTAATAGAATTAATAAAATAGAAAATTCTGTTAATTTTATTGGAGATGACGAAGAATTAGAGAGTTCTCTAAAAAGGAGCTTTTTAGGCAGCAAAGTACTATAGAGTTAATAGCATCAGAAAATTTCGCTTCAGAAAACGTAATGAGATACCAAGGCTCAGTATTAACGAATAAATATGCTGAAGGATATCCTGGAAAAAGGTACTATGGTGGTTGCGAATATGTAGATATTGCAGAAAATTTAGCTATTAAAAGAGCAAAAGATTTATTTAACTGTAAATGGGTAAATGTGCAACCTAATTCTGGTTCACAAGCAAATCAAGCAGTTTTTTTAGCTTTACTTTCACCTGGTGACACTATTTTAGGAATGTCTCTTTCAGCTGGAGGACATCTTACTCATGGGGCAAAGCCAAATCAATCTGGAAAATATTTTAATTCTATACACTATGGTGTTAACAAAGAAGACGGAAAAATAAACTATGATGAAGTTAGGAATTTAGCAAAAAAAAATAATCCAAAACTTATTATAGCCGGAGCTTCTGCTTACTCTTCAAAAATAGATTTTAAAAAATTTAGAGAAATAGCTAATGAAGTTGGAGCTTCTTTGCTAGTTGATATGGCACATTATTCAGGACTGATAGCAAGTAAGGTATACCCTGATCCTTTACCTTATGCTGATGTGTGTACATCTACAACACACAAGACTTTAAGGGGACCAAGAGGGGGAATTATTTTGAGCAATAATTTAGAATTAGGATCGTTAATTGATAAAGCTGTATTTCCTGGATTACAAGGAGGTCCTTTGATGCACGTAATAGCTGCAAAAGCAGCAGCATTTAAAGAAGCATTATCTCCTAGCTTTGTAAACTACAGTCAACAAACCTTGAGTAATGCCAAAGCTATATGCCAGGTGTTAAAAGAAAAAGGTTTTGATATAGTCTCTGGTGGTACAGATTGCCATATGCTACTAGTAGACCTTACAAATAAAGGCGTTTCAGGTAAATGTGCAGAAAACACCTTAGATTTAGCAGGAATTACTTGTAATAAAAATTCAATACCCTTTGACGATAAGTCTCCTTTTATCACTTCTGGAATAAGAATAGGAACTGCTGCAGGAACTACAAGAGGTTTTAAGGAAGAGGAATTTCGTTATATTGCAGAACTAATAGATGAGGTAATAAAAGCAGTACAAGGTGATGAAAATTTAATTGCTAAAACTACTGCCAATGTAAGAAAAAAAGTACTAACACTTTGTAATAATTTTCCACTTTACTGAAACGTACTATAATGAAATGTCCATTCTGTAATAATAATGAAACGCAGGTAAAAGACTCAAGGCCTACTGAAGATGAAACTGCTATTAGAAGAAGAAGGTTATGTCCTGCATGCGGATCAAGATTTACTTCTTTTGAGAGAGTTCAGTTAAGAGATCTAACTGTAATAAAGAAGGATGGTAAAAGAGCTATATTTAATAGAGATAAATTGGCTAATTCAATTTTGACAGCACTTAGAAAAAGAAAAGTTGATGCGCAAAGAGTTGAAAAACTTATCAGTGGAATTGTTAGGAGATTAGAAAGTTCTGGTGAAGTAGATATACCTTCACATATGATTGGACAATTGGTTATGGAATCTTTATCAGAAATAGATCAAGTTGCCTATGTTAGATTTGCATCTGTATATAGAAATTTTAGAGAAGTGCAAGACTTTGAAAACTTTTTAGGTGAACTTAAAGATCACCAAAAGTAATTAATATGGACTCTTTTTGGATAGAATCTGCATTTTATCAAGCTGCTAGAGTGGTAGGTAAAACAGGAAAAAACCCTGCTGTAGGTTGCGTAATAATTAAAAAAAACGAATTAGTTGGAATTGGAGCAACCTCTCAGGGTGGTAGACCTCATGCAGAAGAAAATGCTTTAAAAATGGCTGGATATCAAAGTAAAGGTGCTACCATGTATATTTCTTTAGAACCCTGTAATTTATCAAATAATGAAAACTCTTGTACCAATATAATTATAAAAGCTGGAATTAAAAAAGTAGTAATTGGCTTGCTTGATTATAATAAAAAAACTTATAAAAAAGGTTATAAAGCACTAATGAAGAAAGGAATTGAAGTAAAGATTGTTAAACCTGATATTAATAATTTTTTATTAAACTATCCCCATTATTGTACGCATGTAAAAAAAAGACCAATGATAGCTTTAAAAATAGCTTCTTCTTTGGATGGAAAAATTACAAATTTTAATTCAAATAGAAAATGGATAACCTCTAAGTTTGCTAGACAGCATGTACAACATATTAGAAGCTTATATGATGCTGTATTGATAGGCACGAATACATTTATATTAGATAACCCAACTTTGAATGTGAGAATTAAGGGTTTTTACAAAGAAAATACAAGAATAATTTTAGATAAAGAATTAAAAATAGGTTTAAAAAGTAAGTTAATAAAATCTTTAAAAAAAAATCCTTTAATTATTTTTTCTAGTGAAAAATGTAATAGTATAAAACATAAAAAGTTAAATGATATAGGAGTTGATATAAATAAAATGAAATTAAATAATAATTTATTTTCTATTGATAAAGTGATAAAAAGTTTAAAAACAAAAGGCTTAAAATCTATATTAGTTGAAGGAGGTGAAAAAATTTTTTCTTCTTTTCTTAATACTAAAAAAGTTGACATAATTTATTTATACAGATCTAAAAGTTTTATAGGAAAAAAATCTTTAAATATGTTCGAAGAAATAGAATTTAATAATTCTTTTCAATTATATAATCAGATTAAGTTAGAAGATGACCTATTAGAAGTTTGGATAAATAAATCTTTAAAAAAAAATATGAGTACAGCATAATGTTTACAGGTATTACAACAAATTTAGGTATAATTGAAACGGTTAAAAAAAATTATGAGTATAAAATTATTACTGATATGGACCTAAGTGAGGTAAAAATAGGAAGTTCTATAATGTGTTCAGGGATTTGTTTAACTGTAATGGCTATAGATAAAAATTCATTTTTTACAAACATATCAGAAGAAACTTTACAAGCTACAACAGCTAAATACTGGAAAGATCAAACCAAAATAAACTTGGAAAAGTCTCTAAAATTAGGGGAAGAATTAGCTGGACACATTGTTACTGGACATATTGACGAAACTAGTCATGTAATAGAATCTATAAAGCTAGAAAAATCAATTCTTTTAAATTTTTATTTACCAAAAAAACTTAAAAAGTTTATTTGTAGAAAAGGTTCAGTTACTATTGATGGAGTGTCTTTAACGGTAAATGATGTTAAAAAAGAAAGTTTTTTTGTAAATGTTATTCCGCATACGGCTAGCAATACTACTCTTGGTAATTTAAATAAAAATGCTAATGTTAATATAGAAGTAGACATATTAGCAAGATATGTAGATAAAAATATAAATCTAGAAAAGGATTAATTTTGAAATTAACAAGCATAGAAAAAGTTGTTGAGGATGCCAGAAACGGTAGATTATTTGTTTTAGTAGATGATGAAAATAGAGAAAACGAAGGAGATTTAATTTTTCCAGCACAATTAATTACACCAGATGTGATTAATTTTATGGCTAAATATGGAAGAGGCTTAATTTGTTTGGCCTTAACAAAAAAAAAAGCTGATATACTAGAACTTAAAAGGATGGATAGAAGAAATACTGGAAAGTTTGATACAGCTTTTACAACTTCTATTGAAGCCAAGGAAGGAATTACCACTGGAATATCTGCTGCGGATAGAGCAAAAACCATTCAAACTGCTATAGATGATACTAAAGGTAAAAATGACATAAGTACGCCTGGACATATATTTCCATTGGTTGCAAGAAATGGTGGCGTTTTAACAAGAGCTGGTCACACTGAAGCTGCAGTTGATATTGCAAGGTTAGCTGGTCTTAATCCCTCTGCTGTTATTTGTGAAATTATGAATGATGATGGAAGTATGGCAAGGTTGGAAGATTTAAAAAAGTTTTGTGCTGACCATAAGATTAATATTGCATCTATAGAAGAATTAATAAGGTGGAGGGTAAGAAATGATCCTATTGTCAAAAGAAAATATAGTGACACATTAAAAACTAATTTCGCAGGAGTATTTAAATTTTTTTGTTATTTTAACGTTATTGACGGAACAGAGCACTTTGCTTTAATAAAAGGAAATATAGATGAAAATAAAGAAACTTTAGTAAGAGTGCAAAAACTTAATTATATTTCAGATTTATTTAAAGGTAAGCTAGAAAGTATTAATAAAAATCAAGAGTTTGCAATAGATAAAGTTATGAAGGAAATGGATAAGAATGAAAATGGTGTTATTGTAATAATTAGAGATAATAAAGAATTATTTAGTTTAGATAAAGATAAAAACAAACTTCGTTTTGCTGACAATCAAGAATTTAGGGAATATGGAGTTGGGGCTCAAATACTTAGAGATCTTGGAGTAAGAAAAATGATTTTACTTAGTAAATCAAAAAAGGCTATTATAGGTTTGGAAGGTTTTGATTTAAAGATCGTAGGACATAAGGAATTAAAATATGAATAGAAAAAAAAATATTCTCATTGTAGGAAGTAACTATTATCCAGAAATTTATGATAATTTACTGAGTGAAGCTAGACACATTATTGATGAAAATGAAATGTTGTATAAGGTTGAGACTGTAACTGGTGTTTTTGAAATTCCGTCAATAATAACTTTTTCTAAACATAAATTTGATGGTTATCTGGCGCTAGGATGTGTAATTAGAGGTGAAACTAGTCATTATGATTATGTTTGCTCTGAAAGCGCACGTGCTTTGATGGATTTGTCTTTAGAAGGAATAGCTATTGGCTATGGAATACTAACGGTAGAAAACTACGATCAAGCATTAATTAGATCTAAAACTATAGCAAATAAAGATGCAGGCAAAGGAAAAGTTGCTGCCTTAGCCTGTATTAACCAAATAAAATTAAAAATAAAATTTACTAATGCAAACTAAAAGAAACTCTAGAAAATTTGCTGTTCAAGCTGTTTTTCAGTTTTTTTTTTCTAATGAAAATATAGATAAAATATTAGAAGAATTTTTAAGCTTTAGATCTCAAGAAACAGAAAATCAAGTAATTAAATATGATACTATATTTTTAAAGAAAATAGTTAATGGTGTTTTTGAGAATAAAGAAAAAATTAAAAATATAATTGAACAAAATTTATCAAAAGAATGGTTGATAGAAAGAGTAGACCCTACTATGCATGCTATATTAAGTTTAGCAATATATGAGTTTTTTAGTTGTAAGAATACGCCTTTAAAAGTTATTCTTAACGAGTATGTATCAATTGCGAGTTTATATCTAGATGATATAAATACAGGTTTTGTAAATGGAATTTTGGATAAAATAGGAAAGAATATTAGAAATAAAGTTGCATGAACGAAACTAGAATAATTGAAAAGTTTTTCCAACCTTTATCTAAAGGTTTTAAAGGTGCTTTAAATTTAGAAGATGATGCAGCTATTTTAGATAAGATAAAAGAAAAAAACTTTGTAATCAGTGTAGATAATTTTATAGTGGGCATTCATTGTCCAGAATGGCTAGACATAAAATCTGCTATTACAAGAGCTGTTTTGATAGCAGTAAGTGATTTATCAGCCATGGCCGTTGAGCCCTATTGTGTTTTTATATCCATTAGTATTCAGAAAAAAATGAAAGAAAAAGAATTTAATGAAATAAAAAAAGGAATCAATAAAGCTTTAAAATTAACTAAGACAAAGTTAGGCGGTGGAGATATATGTGTTTATAATGGGCCTTCAGCATTTTGTATTACTGCTGTAGGAAAAGGAAAAAAAATAAATATCTTAAAAAGATCTGGAGCTAAACCAAAAGAAATTTTATGTGTTACTGGAACTATAGGAGATGCTAAATTAGGTTTAGATAGATTAATTAGAAATAAAACTATTAAAAAAAATAAGCGTATAGATAAATGCATCAATAGGTTTCTTTTGCCTGAAGTTAGATTTGATTTTGCAAAAAAAGTAGCAAAATATGTTAGCTCTTGTATTGATATTTCTGATGGATTGATGCTCGATGCAGCTAAATTAGCACAAAATTCAAGTTGCGGTTTAAAAGTTTACTCCGATAAAATACCTATTTCCAATGCAGTTAAATTAGAAATTAAAAATAAAAAATATAAGTTATTTGATTTTATAAATGCAGGCGATGATTATGAATTGGCTTTTTCAGTGAAAAAAAAATATTTTAAAAATGTCGCAAAAATAGCTAAAAAATATGGTATTCAAGTAACACATATAGGAAATTTTATAAATGAAAAAGAAATATCTATAGATAATAGCTTTAATTTTAAAGGTTTTTCTCATTTATAGTGAAAAAACTTTATTTAGGCTATTGCAATAAATTAGATCATCTGGCATTGTACAAAAAAATAACAATCTTAGGGTGAGAAGTATGGAACAAATTTTTATATTTGCATGTATTGCTGGTGTATTGGCTATTATTTACGGTTTTATTACCGCAAAAAAAGTTCTTAATATGCCTGCAGGTAGTAAAAAAATGCAAGAAATTGCTAGTGCTATTCAGGAAGGTGCTTCGGCATATTTAAAGAGGCAGTATTTTACAATAGCCATAGTAGGAGTTTTTATATTTATAATAATTGCTTTTTTCTTAAATATTTATGTAGCTTTGGGCTTTTTAGTAGGAGCAGTATTATCTGGTATGGCAGGTTTTATAGGAATGCATATCTCAGTAAGAGCAAATGTAAGGACAACTGAAGCAGCAAAAGTAGGTTTAAATGAGGGATTAGGAGTAGCTTTTAAATCAGGAGCTGTAACTGGTATGTTAGTTGCTGGTCTTGCTTTGTTATCAATATGCGTTACCTATTATTTTCTTTTAAAAATAGGTGCAGAAGGCAGAGATTTAATTGATCCTCTAGTTGCCTTAGGATTTGGAGCCTCATTAATATCAATATTTGCAAGGTTAGGAGGAGGAATCTTTACTAAAGGTGCAGATGTAGGCGCTGATCTGGTTGGAAAAGTAGAAGCTGGAATACCAGAAGATGATCCGAGAAACCCTGCAGTGATAGCTGATAATGTTGGAGATAATGTTGGAGACTGTGCTGGTATGGCAGCAGATTTATTTGAAACTTATGCTGTAACCGTAGTGGCAACAATGGTACTAGCTTCTATATTTTTTAGTGGAAACATTGAGACTTTATTGATGAACTTGCCTTTAGCAATAGGAGGAGTATGTATACTTTCTTCTATAATAGGTACATATTTTGTAAAAATTTCTAAAAATGGTACGGTTATGGGAGCTTTATATAAAGGCTTTTTCGTATCAGCAATTTTTTCAATTATAGGAATTTATTTAGTTATAGATTATTTCATAGGAATGGATAAATCTTTTGGTGAATTTTCATCTATTGATATATTTTATTGTTCTTTAGTTGGTTTATTAGTGACTGCCTTATTTATTTGGATAACAGAATATTATACGTCAACTAATTTTAGGCCAGTAAGGTCAGTAGCTAAAGCCTCAGAAACTGGTCATGCAACTAACGTAATTCAAGGATTAGCTATTTCTATGGAATCTACTGCAATTCCAGCTGTAATTATTTGTGTAGCTATCATAGTATCTAATAATTTAGCAGGATTATTTGGAATAGCTATTTCAGTGACAAGCATGCTTGCTTTAGCAGGAATGGTAGTCGCTCTTGACGCGTATGGACCTGTAACTGATAATGCTGGAGGAATAGCAGAAATGGCAGAATTACCAGAATCAGTAAGAAAGACAACAGATAATTTGGATGCAGTTGGGAATACTACTAAAGCTGTTACAAAAGGTTACGCAATAGGTTCTGCTGGGTTAGGGGCACTTGTTTTATTTGGTGCTTATAGAGAAGATTTAGATTACTTTATTAGTAATTCTAGTAATTATCCCTATTTTGAAGGATTAGAAATTAATTTTTCTTTAGATAACCCATTTGTAATTATAGGTTTAATATTTGGAGGATTACTTCCTTTTTTATTTGGAGCCATGTCTATGACTGCTGTAGGAAGAGCTGCTTCCTCTGTAGTTTTGGAGGTTAGAAAACAGTTTTCTGAAAATAAAGGAATTATGTCTGGTAAAACCAAACCTAATTACAGTAGAACTGTTGATTTGCTTACTAAAGCAGCTATTAAAGAAATGATTATACCATCCCTTCTACCTGTTTTAGCCCCAATTATATTTTATTTTGTAATTGAAGCAGTAGCAAGCAGGTCAGATGCTTTTATTGCTCTAGGAGCGATGCTTCTAGGAGTAATTGTAACAGGATTATATGTAGCAATTAGTATGACTTCTGGTGGTGGTGCTTGGGATAATGCAAAAAAATATATTGAAGATGGAAATCATGGAGGAAAAGGGTCTGAAGCTCACAAAGCTGCTGTTACTGGGGATACTGTAGGAGATCCGTATAAGGATACTTCAGGTCCTGCTGTAAATCCTATGATAAAGATTACTAATATTGTAGCTTTATTATTATTAGCATTTTTGTCCCACTAAGGTTCATTTGTCTCTAACCTTCTAATAAAAATAGAAAAAAACTCTTGTATTAGAGTCTTATTATTTTTAAGGTTAGAGGCAATATAACTATCGTTTACTTTAATATTAATTGAATCTTTTTCTGTGTAGATTTCATAGTTTTTAACATTTTGATTTTTATCAAATGTAATTTTTAAAACAGTATTAGATAAATTTTTAACTTCAAAATAAGCTTTTTCTTGTTGGACAATAGAAATATAATACCAAACATTATTAGAGAATGTAGAGGTTGTTGTAGGTATTCCAAAAATTTCTTGAATTTCTGATTTGTTAAGTTTAGTGTTTTGAATGTAGTTAATTTTTTTATTATCAAAAAAATTACCATGCTTTGAAATTCTTGGTTGACATGAACATATGAAAATAAATATAAAAATGATTAGAGCAATAGACTTATGTAAAAAAAATATCATATATATACTTTACTTAAATAAATCATAAAATAGCAATGCTTTTTAAAAAAAAAAACAAAGAAATATTTAAAGTTTCTGAATTAATCTATAAATTTATTGTTGAACAATCTAGAGTAAAAGAGTTTTATTCAATTCTTGAGGTTCCAGATACTATTGATGGAAGATTTGAACTTATTGCGTTACACTTTTATTTTATTGAAAATGCAATTAATAAAGAGAATATTGAACAAAAAGAAATTTATAATCAAATATTAGAAATAATGTATAAAGACTTCGATATGAACTTAAGAGAAATGGGAGTAGGTGATCTATCAGTAGGAAAAAAAATCTATCATATGACTGAAGCTTTTACAGGGAGAATAATAGCTTATAGAAGCTTAGACATAAAAAAGCAAAAAGATATTTATACTAGCTTTAAAAAAAACATCTATGGTACTGTAAAAGATATAAATGACAAAAATGTAAAGATTATGATAAACTATTTTATTGAATCTAAAAAGTTTATCGATTTTAATTTTATAAAAAATGGAATAAAAAATAGTTCTGTATTTCTTGATTTAAATCGCTATATTGTTTAGTTTAATATAAAGGAATTTAAGATGGCTGTACCTAAGAAAAAAGTATCTCGTTCTCGAAGAGGAAATAGAAGAGCTCATGATGCTATAGGATTTTATAATATAATGGAATGTCCTAATTGTGGAGCAGAAAAACTGCCACACCACGTATGCCCAAGCTGTGGTTTTTACAATAAAAAAAAATTAGTTTCATTGAAGAAGAGTTTAGACGCTAATAAAGAGTAAGACTTAATGTCGACTAATATTAAAATAGCTATCGATGTTATGGGGAGCGATAATGGACCTGGATCTATAATTTCTGCTGCATCATTAAGCAAGGTAAGGCTTCCAAACATATACTATACTTTTTTTGGCGATGAAAAAATAATTAAAAATTTTGTTAAAAAATATAATAACTTAGAAAATTCTTATGAAATTATCCACACAGAAAATATTGTTTCACCGGAAGATAAACCTTCATTAGCATTAAGGAAGCGCTATACAACAAGTATGGGTATATCTTTAAAATATCTAAGTGAAAAAAAAGTTAATGCTCTTGTTTCAGCAGGAAATACAGGAGCATTAATGGCAATGTCTAAACTTCAACTCAGAATGTTAGAAGGGATTTTAAGGCCAGCAATTGCCGCAACTTTTCCACATCACAAAGGAGAGTTTGTTTTATTGGATTTAGGTGCAAATACTGATTGTAATACCGAGAATATAATACAATTTGCAATTATGGGATATGAGTATGCAAAAGTTACTTTAGGAAAGGAAAATCCTAAAATTGGTATACTTAATATAGGAACAGAGGCTGATAAGGGAAAATCTTATATAAATGAGGCTGCTGAACAAATTAAGTCTAGTTATCTTTCAAAAAACTTTATAGGGTATATAGAAGGAAATGACATGACTAAAGGGTTAGCTGATGTAGTTGTAGCTGATGGTTTTTCAGGAAATATTGCTTTAAAGACTGCAGAAGGTGTTGCTGTTCTATGTAGTAATTATATAAAAAATATTTTTGAAAGCTCATTATTAGGTAAAATTTCATATATTTTATTATCAAAAAAATTACATACTTTGAAGGCTAAATTGGACCCTAGAAATAGAAATGGAGCGTTATTCTTAGGCTTAAATGGTATAGTTGTAAAGAGCCACGGTGGTGCAGATGCTTTAGGTTTTGCTTCAGCTATTGATTTGGCTTATGACTTTGTTAATGAGGAGGTAGCAAAAAAAATAACAAATAACTTGTCAAAAATTGATCATTGATATTAATTACTAAATATGAAAAAAACATTAACAAAAAAAGATCTTGCAGATAGAATTAATACTAAACTTGGATACTCTAAAGAAGAGGCTAAGGAATTTATAAGATTATTTTTAAATATTATTATAGATAGTGTAAAAAAACAAAAAAAGGTAAAATTATCTAAACTTGGTACTTTCGACTTAATAAAAAAAAATAAAAGAATGGGTAGAAACCCTAAAACAAAAGAACCAGCTTTAATTTCAGAAAGAAAAGTAATTAGTTTTAAATCTTCTAAAGTATTAAAAAATAAGATTAATAACAATTAATTATGAAAAATGTAAAAGCTTATAAAACAATAGGAGAAGTGTCTAAGTTAATAAATGTAGAACCACATGTATTAAGGTTATGGGAAGAAAACCTTAGTCAAATCAAACCTCTCAAAAGAAAAGGAGGAAGGAGACTATATTCTCAAGATAATATAAATATCATAAGAACAGTGAAGGTTTTAATATATGAGGAAGGGTATACTATTAAGGGAGTAAAAAAATTTTTTTCTAAAAATAAATTATCTCAAATTAAAGAAAAAGGTCAGATTCAGATATCAGAAGAGTTAGCAATAAAGCTTGAGCATATAAATAGTTATTTATTAAAAGCAAAAAGTATCTTAAAAAATGAAAGTTAAAAGACATTACTATATACTTACAATTTTTATTTTAATAGTATTTAGTATTATTATCTTAAGGTATAGTAATCAAGAAAATAGCAGTGAATTTAAATTAAGTACTGCAATAGATAAATATAATCTAGTTACTCACACTGGAAAAAAATTTAATAACGAATATATTTCTAATATTCCATCACTGCTTTTTTTTGGTTTTTTAAATTGTCCAGATGTTTGTCCTAATACTCTTATAAAAATATCAGAAATAATTACTGATATGGAAAATATTGATGATAATGTAAGGTTTTATTTTATAACAGTGGATCCAGAAAGAGATACTGTAGAAAATATGAAGAATTACCTTTCAAATTTTAATGATAATATTATAGGAGTAACAGGAGCATCTGATAGTATAGATAATTTTTTAAAATATATGTATGTTTACAGTAAGAAAGTTTTTTTAAATGATTCTGAATATACATTTGATCATAGTTCTCAGGTTTTTTTATACAGAAGAAACGGAAGCTTTTTTGGTACTTTTTCATTAACTGAAAGCAATAAAATGATTTATGACAAGATATATAAAATTATAAACGGTGCGTAGCGCAGTCTGGTAGCGCACTAGTCTGGGGGACTAGGGGTCGTAGGTTCAAATCCTGCCGCACCGACCAAAAAATATTATGCTATGTTTTTTTATTTTTTAAGTTTCGATTAAATAATTCAAATAATTTATCCCAATGTTTATCTGCAGCTTTTTTTTTGTAGGTATTTCTATTAGGAAAAGCAAACCCATGGTCTGTACCCGGATAGATCTCTATATTGCATACATAATTAGTATCTTTAAAATTATTTTTTATATTTTTAATTTCTTCTTTAGATACCCAAATATCTTTTTCAGCGAAAGCTAGATAAACTTCTCCTGTAATTTTCTTTGCACATAGATGTGGAGAGTCTTTTTCTTTTGTAAAAATTCCTACTCCATAAAAAGATGCGATTGCTTTTATTTCATTAAAATATTCTGCTCCTACTGAGACAACAAATCTACCACTCATACAATATCCTACTATACCAATTTTATTATTTTTAAAATTATTATGAATATAATTAATTATATACCTAGTATCTTCAACTATCATTAAATTACTCGTATTTTCCATAGTAAAAATCATTTTTTTTAATTCCTCTTTACTTTTTTTATAATCAGCTTGATTGAATGGGTAGTTGCCTTCTGTTCCTACTCTATAAAATAAATTAGGCAACATTACATTGTAACCACCCAAACACAGCTTTCTGCACATATCCCTTAACTCTTCTCTAATTGCGGGAGCATCCATATAAAAGATAATATTGGGACTTAGCTTTTTATTATTTATAAAAATTTTACAATCTAAATTGCCATTTTTTGTTTTTATTATTATATTTTTTTCATGCATAAATTTATGATATATAAAAAAAATATTTTTTTAATTATTTTTTTCATTTGTTTTATAAAATTTTCATTTGCTAACGAATGTCAAAATTTTGATGAAAAAGTTAATGAGGCTAAATCTTATTTTCCATATCATAATGAAATAATACTTAATTATTCTCTTAGAAGTGCTTTTATAAAAAACTATAATAAATTTTCAAAAACAAATGAGAAACTAATAGCAGACAAGATTATATTGCTTACACTACTTGATAGAAATGAATGGTATGTTTTTGCAAGTTTAAAAAACTGTTTAGTTTTTTGGATAAATTTAGAGCCTGATAGATTTATTGAACTGATTGACGGCGGAGCTATAGCTAAAGATCAAGGACATTGGAGAAACTAGCAATTATTTTATAGATTTATCTAAATCTTCAATGATATCTTCAACATTTTCTAAACCAATAGATAGTCTAATTACATCTGGTCCTGCTCCACTTTTAATTTTTTCTGTTTTTGATAGTTGACTATGAGTTGTGGAAGCAGGATGAATAATTAGACTTCTTGTGTCGCCAATATTTGCTACATGAGAGAATAAATTTACATTTTCTACTAATGATATACAAGAATTATAACCATTTTTAAGTTTAATAGTAAATACAGATCCAGGTCCAAGAGGAAAATATTTTTTACTTAATTTGTAATTTTCATTATTTTTTAGCCCTGCATATGATACCGACTCTACAAGTGAATGTTGATTTAAAAAATCGGCTACTTTAAGAGCATTACTAGTATGTTTTTTCATTCTTATACCTAAAGTTTCTACCCCGTTTAATATATAAAAAGCATTATTAGGAGATAAAGAACAACCTAGATCTCTTAATGTATCTACTTTTACTTTCATCGCAAAACCAAAATCCCCAAAAGTTTCTGAAAACTTAATATTATTATAAGATGTATTAGCTTGGCTTAAACTGGGATACTTTTCATCTTTGAGAAAATCAAAGTTTCCACAATCTATTACTGCTCCCCCCATACTAGTACCATTGCCACATATAAACTTTGTCAAAGAATGAGTTATTATATTAGCTCCCCATTCTATAGGGTTATGCAAGTAAGGCGTAGCCATAGTATTATCAACCACCAATGGAATATGAAATTTTTTTGCTATTTTGGCAACTTCTTCTATATCTACAATACTTGCATCCGGATTCGAAAGAGTTTCTATAAAAATTAATTTTGTATTTTTTCTAATTGCATTTTCAAAATTAGATATATTTTTTGGATCAACTAGTGAACAATTCCAACCAAAGTTTTTAAAAGTTTTTGTGAACTGATTTATGGAACCTCCATAGAGCTTGCTAGATGCTATAAAATGATCACCACTGCTTATTAATGAGGCAAAAGTAAGTTGTTGAGCAGCATGCCCTGAAGAACAAGCTACACCAGCTCTACTTTTTTCTAAGTTAGCTATTCTTTCTTCTAGAACTGAAACAGTAGGATTAGTAAGTCTAGAATATACAAAACCAAAGTCTTCTAGTTTAAATAGTTTTTCTGCATGCTTCGTGCTTTCAAAAACATAAGAAGTAGTTTGATAAATTGGAGTATTTCTGGCACCAGTTGTAAGGTCAGGGTAAGATCCAGCATGTATGGCTCTAGTATCAAATCCATATTTTTTATTTTTATTTTTCATTTTTTAAAAACTATTTTTTTATTTGATATAAACTGAGAGTTAACACCTGCCCATCCTAGTTCTCCTGAGAACCTTGCATATTCTATCTTAGGGCACCTATTCATTATAAAGTTAATACCTTTTTTCTTTGCGTCTTCACTGGCTTTTAAGTCTATAAGGCCTAGTTGCAACCATATAGTATTAGGTTTTATTTTAATTGCTTCTTTAGTAACATTAGAAATTTTTTCCTGCTTTAAGAATATATCTATCATGTCTGGTTTAGCATTTAAGTCAAAAACGCTTTTATATACTTTTTCTCCTAATATTTTTTTATTACTAGTTGAGGGGTTAATAGGAATTATTTTGTATCCTCTAGATTGTAAATAAGAAGCTGCATAATAACTAGGACGATTTTGCTTATCACTTAATCCTACTACTGCAATTGAAGATGTGCTTAATAAAATCTCTCTTATATATGTATCTTCATAAAAAATATCTTTTAAATTATTAACCACTTATTTTTTTGACCAAATAGGATTTCTTTTTTCTATAAATGCAGTTATTCCCTCTTTAGCATCTTTATTTTGCATATTTTTTGTCATAATCTTTGAAGTATATTCATAAGCTTTTTCTATAGGCATATCTAATTGTTTATAGAATGCAATTTTACCAATTTTTATTGATTGAAAGGATTTATTTGAAATTTTATAAGCAATTTCCATAGTTTCTTTTTTTAGGCTATTTTTTTTAACTACTAGATTAATTAAGCTAATTTTTTTTGCATCATTTGCTTTTAACATTTCTCCAGTTAATAGCATTGACATCATATCTTTTGGTAATACTTTTCTGGATATGGCTACCATAGGCGTGGAACAAAACAATCCTATATTCACACCAGGAGTTTGAAAATAAGATGAACTAGAAGCTATAGCTAAGTCACAACTAGCTACTAGTTGACAACCAGCAGCAGCAGCTAAACCATCTATACTAGCTATAACTGGCTGAGGTAAAGATCTTATTGAAAGCATCATTTTACTACATTTGTTAAATAGTAAGTTTAATTTTTTACTAGATTTTGAATATTTACTAACTTCTTTCAGGTCATGCCCAGATGAAAATGAAGGTCCAGTAGATTTTAAAACTACAACTTTTATAGTATTATCTTTCTTAATTTCATCAAATTTCTTTTGTAAGTTGTCTATAAGTTCAATAGAAAGCGGATTTCTATTTACAGGATTATTTAAAGTTAATACACAAATAGATTTTTTTTCTATTTTAGATAATAAAATTGCTTTTTCAGTCATTTTTTTTTATTTTAAAAAATTATTATAAACTATTGATTATTTTTAATAAAGCGTATATCTATATTTATTAAATAAAATTATGTTAACTACTTGGGTAAATAAAAAAACTGTAATAAAAAAGTGGTATCTTATAGATGCTACTGATTTAGTGTTGGGTAGACTGGCTTCCTATCTCGCTGTTAGGCTTACTGGAAAGCATAAAAGCTATTATTGTCCTAATATAGATTGCGGTGATTATTTTGTTATTATAAATGCAAAAAATATAATTATGACTGGAAATAAATTAGATCAGAAAATATTTTTTAAACATACTGGTTATCCAGGGGGCTTAAAAGAAACTACATATCAAACTATATTAAATGGAAAAAACCCAGAAAAGTTAATTAAAATAGCCGTAAAAAGAATGTTACCTAAAGGTACATTAGGTAGAGAACAGTTTAAAAAATTATATGTTTATGCTAGAGCAGAGCATCCACACACATCACAGAAACCAGAAAATATTGAATTTAAAGCCTTTAATAGAAAAAACTATACAGGAGAAATACATGCAGGCTGAAAATAATACAAAAACAGATAGAAAAGTAGACTCATTGGGTAGAGCATATTCTACCGGGAGAAGAAAGTCTTCTGTGGCGCGTGTATGGATACAAAGAGGTTCTGGTAAAATTAAAATAAATGAAAAAAAAGAAGAAATATATTTTTCATCCAAATCTCATAGATTGCTTATGAACCAACCGCTAGTTAATTCTGAGAGAAAGTCAGAGGTTGATGTAACTTGCACTGTATCAGGTGGTGGTTTGTCTGGACAAGCTGGTGCAATTAGACATGGTATCTCAAGAGCATTAGTAAACTTTGAACCAGATCTTAGAAGAGGTCTCAAATCTAAAGGTTTTCTCACTAGGGACTCAAGAGTAGTTGAGAGAAAAAAATATGGAAAAGCTAAAGCTAGAAGAAGCTATCAATTTAGTAAAAGATAATAAAATAAATAATGAAAAATGTTTCAAACTCCAGTTTTAGATCTAAGGCTGTAGTTAACGCAGCTATATTGGGGGCTTCTGGTTATACAGGCCATGAAACTATTAGACTTTTATTAAATCATTATAAGGTAAATATAAAAAAGCTTATTGGAGAAAAAAGCAAGGGGAAAGTTATAAACGAAATATTTTCTTCCTTAACAGGTGTTGACCTTCCAAAGATAGAAGCATTAGAAGATGTTAATTTTAAAGATATAGATGTAATTTTTTCATGTATGCCAAGTGGCAAATTAGCTTCAATAATACATAACTTACCCAAAAACGTATTTTTAATAGATCTTTCTGCAGATTTTAGAATTAAAGATATAAATTTATATGAAGATTATTATGGTAAACATCAAAACTCTAGGTTTTTAAAACAATTTACTTACGGATTAACTGAGATAAATAAGTCAGAAATAAAAAAATCAAGATTTATATCATGTCCTGGTTGCTACCCGACTTCAATTCTTTTACCTATGATTCCTATTTTGAATAGTCAAGAAGTTACTATGAAAGATATAATAGTAGACTCTAAGTCAGGTATTACAGGAGCAGGTAGAAATTTAAGAAAAGAGCTGTTGTTTTCTGAAAATATTGGTTCAATAAAGGCATATGGGAATGGAAATCATAGGCATAAACCTGAAATAGAGTTTCATATTACAAAAAAGACATCAAAAAAGATAAATATAGTGTTTACTCCTCATTTAATCCCTATTAACAGGGGTATTTTGTCTACTATTTATTTAAGAGGTAATATTACAAAAATATACAAGCTTTTAAAAAGTAAGTTTAATAAAGATAAATTTGTAAACATATATAAACTAGGCAATTTGCCCAAAATTTCTGATGTTGTGGGGACTAATAACTGTAATATTGGATTATTAAGTCATAATAGCAAAAATTATATTATATTGGTATCTGTTATAGATAACTTATTGAAAGGAGCTTCAGGACAAGCTGTACAGAATATGAATTTGTGTTTAGGTTTTCCGGAAGACTTAGGACTTGATCAACAACCTTTATGGCCTTAATATGTTAAAATGAAAATTTCATTTAAAATTATAATTTATACTTTTTTGTTATTCTATGTTTCAGGGTGCTCTACTTTTTCAGATAAAATTGATTTAGCTGGAATCATTGATAGTACTGAAAATTGGTTGTTTAAAGAAGGTGATAGTAAGGATGAAGAAGCATCTGACATTATAACGGAGGAACCCGTTTTAGAAAATGAAGAAGAAGAAGTTTTTCCTGATATTTCTGAAATTCCTCAAGAAAGACAAGAATATGATGAGCTTGAGAAAGAATTTTTTGAGACTGAAAAAAGTGTCAAAGAAAACTCTGGCGATTTCACAGAAGAAAAAATTGAAAATGATGAAATATTGGCTTTAGATAATGATAAAATATCTACTGTAGAAGAGAATAATATTTTTGCCGTATCAAGTATACCAAAAAATATTAGATTAAAATTAGTTAAGCTTTTAATTGAATCTGATCCTCCTGTAGATAATAATATGCCGGTAATATCAGAAGACATAGCTGTTAATGAAATAGGTACAAAAGTTGCGATTATTCAATTTCCTGATGATTCAGTAATTCCTGATGAAAGTGCCTCAAATGTTATAAATGAATTAGTGAATAATCATAAATCAAAAAAAATTAGATTAGTTGGTCATGCATCTAGAACAGGAAGCAATACTACGAATGGTAAAAGATATAATATGGAAATATCCTATTCAAGAGCAGAAACAATAAAGAAAATCTTAATAAAAAAAGGATTTCCTCCTGAAAATATTAAAACTTCAGGTAAAGGCGATTTAGAACCTTTAGAAGAGGAAGCGGTACAATATGGAGAAGCTGTTAATAGAAGGGTAGAAATTTTTTTTATTTCTAAATAATTTTTATTTATGAAAACTAAATTTGAGCGGGTATCACTTTTACCACCATATGTTTTTGCAGAAATAAATGAACTTAAGGCTAAGGAAAGGCTAAAAGGAAGGGATATTATTGATCTTGGAATGGGTAATCCTGACAGCAGTACTCCAAAACATATAGTAGATAAATTAATTCAAACCGTAAAAAAATCTAAAACTCATAGATACTCAGTATCTAAAGGTATATTAGGATTAAGAAAAGCACACAGTAATTATTATAAAAGAAGGTTTGGTGTTAATTTAAATTATGAAAATGAAATAGTAGTGACTCTAGGGTCTAAAGAAGGTCTGGCGAATCTAGCTTCTGCTATTACATCTAAAGGAGATATTATTTTAGTCCCTAATCCAAGTTATCCGATACATCCTTATGGCTTTCTAATTGCAGGAGCTCTAGTAAAAAGTATAAAAATGGCAGAAGAAGAAAAGTTTTTAAAAGATTTATTGAAAAAAGTTAATAAATATAAAACTAAAATAAAGGCAGTTATTATAAATTATCCTAACAACCCCACTACAAAAACAGTAGATCTATATTTTTATAAAGAATTAGTTAAAATTTGTCGTAAAAATAACATATGGATTTTATCAGATTTAGCTTATGCTGAGATTTATTTCACTGAAAACCCTCCTCCATCAATTTTACAAGTAAAAAATGCTAAAGATATAGCTGTGGAATTTACTTCAATGAGTAAAACTTTTAATATGCCTGGTTGGAGAATAGGTTATGCTAGTGGAAATAAACTTTTGATTGCTGCTCTTGCAAGAATTAAATCTTATCTTGATTACGGAGCATTTACCCCTATTCAAGTTGCTGCTACAGCCGCATTAAACGGACCTCAAAGTTATATAGAAGATATAAGAAAAATTTATAAAAGTCGTCGGGATGTTTTAGTTAATGCTATGAGAAGAAGCGGTTGGATAATTCCAGTACCAGAAGCAACTATGTTTGCTTGGGCTCCAATTCCAAAAAAATATGTTTCAAAGGGAAGTATTAACTTTTCTAAAATTTTGTTAAAACAAGCTAGTCTTGCTGTTTCTCCTGGAATAGGTTTTGGAATTTATGGTGATAAACATGTAAGAATCAGCTTAGTTGAAAATGAACAAAGAATAAGACAAGCTGCAAGAAATATTAAAAATAATATAACACTAGTATAAAGATATGGAATTAAATATAGGTATTATAGGATTGGGCACAGTAGGAAGCGGAGTTATAGAGTCTATAGAAAAAAATAAAAATTTATTTCTAAAGAAATATAATATAAAAATTAATATTTGTGGAGTTTCAGCAAAAAATAAACGTAAAAAAAGATCATTTAATATTAATAGGTATAAATGGTACAAAAATCCATTAGATCTTATCAATAACCCAAGTATAGAAATAATAGTAGAATTAATAGGAGGGGATTCTGGTCTTCCACTAGATATTGCTATTAAAACATTAACAAATAAAAAAAATTTAATTACTGCTAATAAAGCAATGATGGCAATACATGGGAAAAAGTTAATAGATATTGCATTTAAAAATTCAGTAAATATAAATTATGAAGCTTCAGTAGCCGGAGGCATTCCTATAATTAATATGTTAGAAAACAGTTTATTATCTGATAAAGTTAATTTAATTTATGGAATTTTAAATGGTACATCTAATTATATTTTAACTCAGATGAGAGAGAAAAAAATATCCTTTGATACAGCATTAAAAGAGGCTCAAAATTTAGGTTTTGCCGAGTTAGATCCTTTTGATGACATAAGTGGAAATGATGCTGCATACAAACTTTTATTATTATCCAATTTGACATTTGGATTAGTTTCAGAAATTAAAGATGTCTATGTAGAAGGAATAACAGAAATAGAAAGCATAGATTTAGAGATGGCGAATAAATTAGGATATTCAATTATTTTATTAGGTATAGCTGGTATAAAAAATAAGTTACTCCAACTTAGAGTTCACCCATGTCTTGTAAATAATAATAGTATAATAGCAAAAGTAAAAAATGAACTAAATACAGTTATTATAGAAGGAGATTTAACTGATAAAATTGTTGTGGTAGGTAAAGGTGCAGGAAAAAATCCTACTGCTTCAGCAGTATTATCAGATATTATAGGTTATAGAAAAATAAAAAAAAGAAATTTATTATCAAACAAAAAAATACTTATCTAAAAATTAAAAAACTTACTATGGCAGATAGAAAAGGAAAGTTTTATATTCGTATGAGTGTAGTTGATAGTCCAGGAGTTTTAGCAGATATTACTGCTTTTTTTAAAAGACAAAAAATTTCTATTAGTACTATGTTTCAATTAGAGAAGAAATACTCTAAATATGTACAACTTATTTTTGTTACTCATTTAATTAATGAAAAACAACTAATTTTAGCTATTAAAAAAATTGAAAAACTTGCTAAAGTAAAAAATAAAGTAAAATTTATTAGAATAGAAAACAGTTTATGATAAAAAAAAATTTAGAAATTAAAGAAAGAAATTTAGCATTAGAAGCAGTCAGAGTTACTGAGGCTGCTGCATTATCAGCCAGTAGTTGGATAGGTTTAGGAAATGAAAAAAAGGCAGACCAAGCTGCTGTTGAAGCAATGCGAAATTCTTTAAATAGTTTAGATATTAATGGTGAAGTAGTAATTGGAGAAGGGGAAAGAGACAAAGCACCTATGTTGTTTATAGGTGAAAAAGTTGGCAATGGTAATGGCCCTGAAGTTGATATTGCACTTGATCCCTTAGAAGGTACTACAATATGTGCTACTGGAGGAAATAATGCATTAACAGTAATGGCTTTTTCATCAAAAGGAGGGTTTTTAAATGCACCAGACGTTTATATGGATAAAATAGCGGTAGGAGGAAACCTTCCAAAAGATCTAATTGATATAGATGATAGTCCAAAGATTAATTTAAAGAATTTAGCTAGAGCAAAAAGTATTGATATCAATGATTTGGTAGTTTGTATTCTTAACAGACCTAGACATGAAGAAATCATAGCAAAATGCAGAGAAGCTGGATCAAGAATTATGCTAATATCAGATGGTGATGTATCGGGAATTATTGCTACAGCCAATGAAGAATCAGGAGTAGACATGTATTTAGGGATAGGAGGAGCACCCGAAGGAGTTTTGGCAGCAGCAGCGTTGAGGTGTATTGGTGGACAAATGCAAGCTAGATTAAAATTTAATAACCAAGATGAAATTGAGCGAGCAAATAAGCTAGGCATAAAAGATTTAAATAGAAGATATTCATTACTAGATTTAGCTTCTGGAGATTCTATGTTTGCGGCTACAGGAGTTACTGATGGTTCTATGTTGAAAGGAGTAAGAATAAAGGGCTCTAAAGCTTATACTGAGTCAATAGTGATGAGGTCTGTGAGTGGAACAGTTAGAACCATAAAAGCTATTCATAATTTATTAATTAAACCTTATTAAATGATAAGAAATATTAATGATTTTGATGAAAAAAAATCAGCTAAAGGTTATTATTGGAACTATAATGAAGCTCCTAGATATAGAATAGAAAAGTTAAAAACTAAATATAATTTACCAGAAATAGTAGCTAAAATTTTAGCTAATAGAGAGACCAATGATAGTTATATTGATGAATTTTTGAGGCCATCTCTTAAAGATAATTTACCTGATCCAAACATTATCATAAATATGGAAGAATCTATTAAAATAATTATTAAAAAAATACGTAGTAACAAGAGCATAGGTTTGCTTGGTGATTATGATGTTGATGGAGCATCTTCTAGCGCAGTATTGTATAAATATTTTAATGATATCGGAATTTATCCTGAAGTATATATTCCGAATAGGTTAAATGATGGTTACGGTATTAGTAAAAATAGTATAGATTTTTTTTTTAAAAAAAAAATAAAGTTTTTAATTGCTTTAGATTGTGGAACTAATGATTTAATTAATATTGAATATGCTAAAAAAAAGGGAATAGATATATTAGTTATAGATCATCATGAGGTTAAAAGTTTAGGAAAACCTATTAGTATTATAAATCCAAAGTTAGTTAATGATGAAAGTGGTTTAGATATTTTATGTACGGCTGGGTTAGCTTTTTTATTTGTAATAGGTCTAAATAGAGAACTAAGAAAAAAAGGCTTTTTTAATAATAGAAATGAACCAAACCTTAAAAACTTGTTAGACTTTGTTGCAATAGGTACAGTTTGTGATTTAGTTCCATTAAAAAAAATTAATAGATTATTGGTCAAGAAAGGTTTAGATATATTAAGTTTAAAATCAAATAAAGGCTTAAAAATACTAAAAGAGAAGCTGAAAATAGAAAGAAAATTGAAAGCCTCAGATTTATCATTTTATCTCGGTCCATGCATTAATGCTGCAGGAAGAATAGGAGATTCTAAATTAGGTTTTAATTTACTTACTAATAATGATGAAAAGGCATTAGATGATATAGCAAACAAACTAATAGTAAATAATCAAGAAAGAAAAACCTTAGAAAATTTAGCTTATATAGAAGCTAAAAAATTAATTAAAGAGGAAGAGCCTAATGATTTTATTTTTTTATATAGTAAAAAATGGCATCCTGGAATAGTAGGAATTATAGCAAGTAAATTAGTAGAAGAATATAATAAGCCAGCATTTGTAATTAGTATACAAGGTATTAGAGCTACTGGCTCTGTAAGATCAGTAAAGCATATAAATATAAGTAATATAATTGACTTATTAAAAACAAATAAATTGATTGATGCTGGAGGCGGTCATTCTATGGCTGGTGGGTTAAGTATTCAAGTTAATAAAATAAAACAAATAAATTTGTTTTTTAGAAATAATAGTTATTTATTTAAAACTAACTCACAAAACTCTATTCAGATAGACGTTATAGCTGATATACCAAATATTAGTTTGAATATAATAGAAAAATTAGAAAAGCTTGAGCCATATGGATATGGAAATAAAGAACCTAGATTTGTAATAAGAAATTTAAGAGCATCTTTTACAAGGTTTATAGGAAAAGAAAAAAATCATATATTATGTAGCCTAGAAGACATATACGGAAACCAAATAAAAGCTATAGCATTTAATTCTTTTTATAATAAAATAGGTTTAGCTTTAAAAGAAAAAAAATCTTTCCATGCTTTGGGCAAGATAGAAATAAATGAATGGTTAAATGAAAGAAAATTACAATTTTTTATTGAGGATTTAATATTAACATAGGTTATGACTTTTTCTAAAATTAGCACAGTAGTAATTCCAATAGCCGGTATGGGTACTAGATTTTTACCCATTACTAAAGCTGTTTCTAAAGAAATGCTAAATTTATTAGATAGACCGTTAATTGATTATGCATTTAATGAAGCTAAAGAAGCAGGAATAAAAAAATTTATTATAGTAGCAGATAAAGAAAATAAGTTACCAATAAAATATTTTTCAAAAAATAAAAAATTAGATAAATTTCTTATAGAACAAGGAAAACATAAATTGCTACATAAAGTTAATAACTCAAATTTAAATAAAAGTGAAATTAAATTAGTTATACAAAACAAACCTTCAGGACTGGGCAATGCTATACTAAGAACAGAAAAATATATAGGTAAAAAAGATTTTTGTGTATTGTTGCCAGATGATTTAATATTAGGGAATAATTGCTTAAAAGAGTTAATTGATGTTTATAATAAAAAAAAATCAAATGTAATAGGTGTTATGGAGGTAGAAAAAAGAGATGTGAATAAATATGGAATTATAAAACATAAAGAAAGTAAAAGCAGAACCCTAAAAGTAATTGATCTAGTTGAAAAGCCAAATGTAAAATTAGCTCCATCTAATTTAGCTATAGTGGGAAGATATATACTAAAGAATAGTATTTTTGATTATTTAAAAAAAATAAAGAAAGGTAGTGGGGGAGAATTTCAATTAACTGATGCAATATCGCTTAGCAATAAAACTGTAAATAATTGGGGCCATAAGTTTACAGGGACAAGATATGATTGTGGTAGCAAGATAGGTTTTTTTAGTGCTCAATTAGCATTAGCTTTAGTAAATAAAGAAATTAAGAAAGATGTAAAAAAAATAATAAAAAAAGTTGGGAAAAAAATATGAAATTAGCAGTTATAGGAGCCGGATATGTAGGTCTAGTTACGGCAGCATGTTTTTCAGAGTTTGGTTATGAAGTAATATGTATAGATAGTGATAAAAAAAAAATTAAGCAGCTTAAAAAAAATATAATTCCTATTTATGAACCTGGTTTGTTTGATTTGGTTAAAAAAAATATATACTCAAAATATTTAACTTTTAGTGATAATATTAATGATATTAAAGAAGCTAAAATAATATTTATAGCAGTGGGAACACCTAGTGCTAGAAGAGGATATGGAGAAGCAGACTTAAAGTATGTATTTAAAGTATGCGATGAAATTTCTAGTTTGTTAAAAAAAGGTCAAGAAAAATTAATAATTACTAAGTCAACTGTTCCTGTAGGTACTGGAAATAAATTAAAAATAAAAATAAATTCATTAAGACCTGATTTAATTTTTAATAAAGATTATTTTATAGCCTCTAACCCTGAATTTTTGAGAGAAGGATCTGCTATTGAAGATTTTATGAGGCCTGATAGAATTGTTTGCGGAGTATCTAGTGATATAGCCAAAGAAGTATTAAAAGAGCTTTATAGACCTCTTAATCTTAGAGAGGCTCCTATTTTATTTACAGATATTGAGAGTGCGGAATTAATTAAATATGCTTCAAATGCATTTTTAGCACTAAAAATATCTTTTATAAATGAGATAGCGGATCTTTGTGAAAAATCTGGAGGTAATGTGCAATTGATAGCAAAGGGAATGGGACTAGATAATAGAATTGGTTCTAAATTTTTGCATCCTGGCCCAGGATTTGGAGGAAGTTGCTTTCCAAAGGACACAAGAGCTCTCAATTCTTCTTTTAAGAAATTCAAAGTGAAAAATAAGTTAGTTAAAGCTGTAATTGACTTCAATGATAATAGAAAACTGGCTATGGTTGGTAAAGTAAAGAAGCTTATAGGTCCAAAATTAAGAAACAAAAAAATAGCCTTTCTTGGCGTTACTTTTAAACCTAACACAGATGATTTACGTGAGTCTCCTAGTTTAGTTATTATACCTGAATTAGTAAAGCTAGGAGCCCTTATACACGCACATGATCCTGCATATAATTTAAGTTTCTTAAAGGTAAAAGAATTTAAAAAAGTTAATTAGGAAAAGAGTGTTTTTGCTGCTATAAAAAATTCTAATTTGCTTATTATACATACTGAATGGAATGAATACCGAGGATTAAATCTTAAAAAAACAAAGAGCTTACTCAAAGAGCCTATGATTTTTGATTTTAGAAATATTTTTAACAAAGATGATTTAAATAGTATGGGTTTTATATATAAAGGAATAGGTTTAAAATATTAATATCATGACACATAGTTTTAATAAAAATATATTTAGAGAATATGATATAAGAGGTATAGTAGGTTGTACTTTGACAGTTAAAGATGCTTATTTTATAGGACATTATTTTGCTAATAATATAAAAAAAAAATTTAAGTCTTGTTCTATAGTAGTAGGTTATGATGGAAGGCTTTCCTCGAAGATATTAGAAAAAAGTTTAATTGAAGGTATGTTAAAAGCAGGTGCGTATGTAATTCGAATTGGATTAAGTACTTCTCCTATGCTTTATTTCTCTGCAGCAAAAATTAAGTCTGATGGAGGAATTATGATAACAGGGTCTCATAATCCATCTAATTATAATGGGTTTAAAATTTTAACTAAAGAAGGTAGTCTTTATGGTACAAAAATAAAAAACTTATCTAATGGCATTCAGATAGATAATAGTAATGGAAGAGTTAATGATTATGATATAGTTGATTCATATATAAGTGAGTTAAGTAAGTTAGCAGGGTACATAGAAAAAAACTTATCTGTGGTATGGGATCCAGGTAACGGATCGACAGGTTTTTTGATACAAAAACTTATTCCCCATCTGCCAGGAAAACATTATATAATAAACGGAAAAGTAGATGGTACATTTCCTTCACATCATCCAGACCCTACTGAAGAAAAAAATTTAGTTGAGCTTAAAAGAAAAGTAAAGTCTGTTAAAGCTAATATAGGAATTGCATTTGATGGAGATGGAGATAGATTAGGAGTAGTAGATCAAAATGGAAATATAATAGCCGGTGATAAGTTGCTTCTATTATTTTCAAAAGATATTTTAAAAAATAATCCAAGAGCAACAATCATAGGAGATATAAAATCAAGCGAGATTGTATTTAGAGAAATAAAAAAAGCAGGGGGAAATCCAATAATGTGGAAAACGGGTCATTCTCTAATTAAAAATAAAATGAAGGAAACCAATGCGTTACTAGCAGGAGAGATGTCAGGGCATATTTTTTTTGCAGATACGTATTACGGTTTTGATGATGGAGTTTATGCAGCTTTAAGGCTTTTAAAAATAATTTCTAAAAATTTTGATATTAACAACTTTTTAAATTTATTTAGTAATTTTTATTCAACACCAGAAATAAAAGTTAATTGCGATGAAAAAATGAAATTTAATATTATAAAAAAAATTATAAAAATAACAAAAAATAAATATAAAAATATTAACCTTTTAGATGGTATTAGAGTTAATATGTCTTATGGCTGGTGGCTTATAAGAGCCTCTAACACGCAACCAGCTATAATAATTAGATTCGAAGCTAAAAATCTTAACTATTTTAACAATATTAAAAAGCAAATATATAAAATTTTATCTGAAGTTGACTTAAACTTGAAATTTGATATTTGATTTTAGCTGTAAACTAATTAATTTAATGCTATATGAATATATGTATGACTAAAAAAGATATAAATAGAAATAACGATGAAGATAAATATGGACTTCTTACAAAGGAAAAAGTTAAAATAAAAAAACCTAATATGTATGCAGTGGTTTTAATTAATGATGATTATACCCCTATGGAATTTGTTATTTATGTTTTACAAACAATTTTTAAAAAAGATTATGAAGAAGCTAAGCAAGTTATGTTAATGGTTCATAACAAGGGAAAAGGTATTTGTGGTATTTATTCTTTGGACATTGCAGAGTCTAAGGCCAACCAAGTAGTTGAATTTGCAAGAATTAATCAACATCCGTTAGAATGTAAAGTACAAAAGCAATAATATGATATCTGAGCAATTAGAAATAGCTATACAAAATGCTTTTAATTTAGCTAAGAATTATAATCATGAGTTTCTAACGTTAGAACATTTATTAGTTGAGCTGTGTAAAGACGAAGAAATAAAAATATTTTTTAATACTCAGACTATTGATTACAATAGTATTGTAAAAGATCTAAACAGTTATATTAAAAACAAATTAAAAAATATTATAGTAGATAAAAGTGTTAAACCAGTACCATCCGCTTCATTCGAAAGGGTTTTAAAAAGAGCCGCACAGCACGTTCAAAGTTCTGGTAAAGGAGAAGTAAAAGGGTTAAATATTTTGGTTGCTATGTTTTCTGAAAGAGAAAGTTTTGCCGTTCATTTTTTAGAAAAACAAAATGTGAGTAGACTCGATTTAGTTTCTTACATAAGTCATGGTAGTAAAAATAATAAAAATGATAAAAATTTACAAGAAAATACTGAAGAAAACTATAGTACACAAGAGAGTAATAGTTCACTGGAAAAATACTGCACTAACCTTAATAAAAAAGCTCAAGAAGGAAGAATTGATCCTATAATTGGGAGAGAAAATGAACTGGAGAGAACTACTCAAATCCTATGTAGAAGATTAAAAAATAACCCACTATTTGTGGGAGATCCAGGAGTTGGTAAGACTGCTCTCGCAGAAGGGCTTGCAAAAAACATAGTTGAAAATAAAGTACCAAAAGTACTTAAAAATGTAACTATATTTGCTTTAGAAATGTCGACTTTGCTTGCAGGAACAAGATATAGAGGTGACTTTGAAGAAAGATTGAATAATATTATTAAGGATATTACTTCTGATAAAAACAATATTTTGTTTATTGACGAAATACATACTGTTATAGGAGCAGGAGCCACATCAGGTGGTTCTATAGATGCATCTAATATATTAAAACCTGCTTTGGCTAATGGAACTTTAAGATGTATTGGATCTACAACTTATACTGAATACAGAAAATATTTTGAAAAAGATTCTGCTTTAGTGAGAAGGTTTCAAAAAGTTGATATTAATGAACCTACAGTTGATGATGCAATTGAAATACTAAAAGGAGTAGTTAGTAATTTTGAAAAATTCCATAAAGTAAAATATTCAGAAGATGTTATAGTAGAAGCAGTAAAATTATCAGCTAAATTTATTAATGATAGAAAATTACCAGATAAAGCCATAGATGTTATAGATGAGGTAGGGGCGAGGTATAATTTATTAAATACTAAGAAGCAAATTAATGTAAAAGATGTTGAGGATATTATATCAAAAATAGCGAAAATACCTTCTAAAAATATATCAATAAGTGACAGTAAAATTTTAGTTAATTTAAAAAGAAATCTAAAATTATCTATATTTGGACAAGATAAAGCTATAGAGGAGTTAACAAGAGTAGTAAAACTATCTAGATCTGGACTAAGAGATGATGGTAAAACTATAGGATCATATTTGTTTGTTGGGCCTACAGGAGTTGGTAAGACTGAAATTGCAAAAGTTTTATCTTATGCACTAAATATTAATTTATTGAGATTTGATATGTCTGAATATATGGAAAGACATAGTATTTCTAGATTAATAGGATCTCCTCCAGGTTATGTAGGTTTTGATCAAGGTGGTGCTTTGACGGAAGCTGTAAACAAAAACCCTAATAGTGTCGTATTATTAGATGAAATTGAAAAAGCGCATCCAGATATATATAATATACTTCTTCAGATTATGGACTATGGTAAACTTACTGATCATAATTCTAGAACAGTAGATTTTAGAAATGTTATACTTATTATGACATCTAATGCAGGAGCAGAAGAACTAGATAAGAACAGTATTGGTTTTACAAGTTCAATAACTAGTAAAGATAATGAAATTCAAATTAATAGGCTTTTTGCACCAGAATTTAGAAATAGGCTAGACTCTATAATTAAATTTGATTTTTTATCAAAAAAAACCATGAAAAATATAGTTGAAAAGGCTATAAATATATTAGAGTCACAATTATCAGAAAAAAAAATACTGATAAGTTTAACAAATAACGCTAAAAAATATTTGATGGAAGAAGGTTACGATATTAAATATGGAGCAAGGCCTCTAGAACGACTAGTACAAAAGAAAATTAAAGAACCTTTAGCCGAGGAAATATTATTTGGGCAGCTTAAAAAAGGTGGAAAAGTAGAAATTGATGTTAAATCTAATGAAATCAAGTTTAAAATTAACTGATATTTTTATACGGTGAATAGTTTTCATTAATATAATTAACTTCATTTAAAATCGCATTTTTTTCATCTTTTACAAAATTATTTATGGCATTTTTTAAACTTTTATTAAATATAAAGTGAGCGCTATATGTAATTTTAGGTAGATATCCTCTTTTAATTTTATGTGCTCCTTGAGCTCCTGCCTCTACAGTATAATATTTATTTTTAATGGCTATTTCTATTGCTTTGTAATAACACACTTCGAAATGAAGGTTGGGAATTTCCACAAAAGAACCCCAGTATCTACCATATAATTTATTATTAGATATAAAGTTGAGCGCTCCAGCGATAATATCTTTTTTATATTTTGCAGTTATTATAATAGTATTATTACTTAAATACTTTGGAATATTTAAGAAAAAATCTTTAGATAAATAGTTATATGACCATTTTTTTTGAATTGTTGACATATAAAATTCATACATATATTCACATATTTTTTTATTTATATCTTTTTTGCTTATAATATCAATACATATGTCCTTATTTATAAGACTCTTTCTTTCCTTTATAATTTTTTTACGACTTTTGTAATTCAATCTATCCAAAAAATCATTAAAATTTTTATAATTTTGGTTAGTAAAATGAAATTGTTCACCATATCTTATAGTAAAGCCAAGTCCTTTAAATGTATCTAATTCAGATGTATCAAAAAAATTAATATGAATGCTAGAAATATTTTTTTCAACACAATAATTTTTAATATAGTCAATCAACTTTATTTTTAATTCTTTACTTTCTTCATCAGGGTTTATAAGTATTCTTAATCCACTTACAGGTGTAAATGGAGAAGCTACAAGTAATTTAGGATAATATTGTAAACCTAAATTATTATAAGCTTGAGCCCAAGCATGATCAAATACAAATTCTCCTTGACTGTGCGATTTAATAAAACTAGGTATTACAGCTATTAAAGTAGATTTTTTTATTACGCCAAAATAAATCGGACTCCAACCTTTATCTACACATACTGAATTACTTTGCTCAAGTGATAATAAAAAGTTATAGCATAAAAAGATATTTCCATTAATATTGCACCTATCCCATTGTTCTTTATTAAATTCTTTAATGGAATATTTTTTAATTATTTCATAATTGTTACTCAATATTTATCTCAAATATTGAGTCAATTTCTACACTTGCATTTTTTGGTAGAGAGTTAGTGCTTACAGCTGATCTAGAATGTTCGCCATATGGATATAAAATAGTTTTTAAAAGATCAGAGGCTCCATCTGCAATTTTAGGTTGATCATAAAAATTGTCATTGCTATTAATAAATACTGTCAATTTTAAGCATTTTTTAATTTGGTTAAGATTTCCATCAAGTGCCAAACTTAATACACTAAAAGTATTTAGAATACAGATTTTTGATGCTTTTATTCCGTCTATTATGCTAATTTCATGCCCTATTTTTCCTTTGTAAATAATTTCTCCTTTAATGATAGGTATTTGTCCTGATACAAAAACTAAATTATTTGATAAAGTGTATGGATTGTAATTCGCAAGTGGTTGACTGCTTTTAGGAATAGTAATTTTTTCATCGATTAAATTTTTTTTAATATTGATCATAATATTTCCTAATTTAATAAAATTTTTTCGTTTTGTTTCCAATGATTAGAATAATAATCCCAACACTTTTCCTGAGTAATGAGACTTGCTAGTTTAGTATTATTTACATATAAAATAGTATTTACTTCAGCTTTCTCTAGTTTAACAGATTTTATTTGATAAGGGCTATCGTCAATAAACCATACTGAGTTTAATTTTTTTGACATAAATTTTATAGTTTTACCTTTGGTTCCTTGGTTAGCAAAAAAAGGATACTCAAATCCATTTTTTTTTAGTGATAAAAGTCTTTTATCATAGAATCTAAAAGGTATATTTGACAGTATTATTATATTGTAAGCTTTCGAAATTCTATTTAAGCTTTCTTTTGCTCCTGAAATTAATCTCATGTTAAAAGTGTTATTTAAAAAAAAATCATCAATTATTTTTTTTATCAGTCTTTTTTCTACAGCATTATTATTATTATCTATAATATTACCTTCTAGAGCATAACTATTCCAATTGAAATATAATTTTTTTTTTTTCTAAGTATTTCTCGAAGCTGTTCATAAAATCAAAAATTACTTCGTCTGCATCACATATTAATAGTGGTTTACTTTTTTTAATCTCAAATTCTTCTAAGCTTGGAAAGGTATTAGGAAGCATCACTTAAATTTTTTTAGTGTACTATTTTATCTTACCTTCTTTAAATAAGACATGCTTTTTCGCTACAGGATCATATTTTTTTATTTCCATTTTATCAGTCATGGTTTTACTGTTTTTTTTTGTAACATAAAAAAATCCCGTATTAGCTGTACTGTTTAATCTTATTTTTACTGATGAAGGTTTAGCCATTATTATTAATACATTAATAAAATATATATTGTCAAGACTTACCTTTACTCTTTTTTTTAATTACCTCTAAACTATCCTCAATAGATAATTGAAGGGCATCTATACTTTTTGGCAGGCTAAAATTAATATTTTTATATTTAATATAAAAGCCATATTTTCCTTCAAACAATGATATTTCTTCTTTATCAATTGGATGCTTTCCAATAATTTTTAAAGCTTTTGGAGATCGTTTCGTATTTTTTTTGGGTTTAGACAAAATATCTATAGCTCTGTTGATTCCTATAGTAATGGGATCTTCGCCTTTTGGTATAGAATAAAAAGTATCATTATATTTTAAATAAGGTCCATACCTGCCATTATTTGCTATAATTACCTTTCCAGTTTCAGGGTGTTCTCCTACTTCTCTTGGAAGAGCTAATAGTTTTTTGGCTAAAAACAAGTCTATATCATTAATATTAATATTTTTTGGTATGGAAGCTCTTTTTAAATTTTTCTTATCTTCTTTATCTGACCCTAGCTGCACATAAGGACCATAGGGACCTTTTTTTAATAAAATTTCAATATTCTCATCTTTTCCTAATATCTTATTTTCTATTAAAGTATCCTCGGAATTCTCATCTGGAAAAACTTCACTTCTTATATAATCGCATTCTGGATAATTAGTACAAGCTACAAAAGGACCAGATCCATTTTTTCTCATCTTTATAGACAAATTAGCTTTTTTACAAGGACATTGGTTCCCATGTTTATGAGGAAAAAGATAATCTTTCATAGCTTCATTAATGTAATCATATACATTAGTGTTTGATAGCTTAAGAGTAGACTGTACACTTTCATTAAAATCATTCCAAAATTCATGAAGAACAGATTTCCAACTTTTTTCTCCTTGAGATACTAGATCTAATTCATCTTCTTTTTTTGCCGTAAAATTATAATCTAAATACTTTTGAAAATAATTTTCTAGGAAACATGTAACAATTCTTCCACTAGGTTGAGGAAAAAATCTCTTAGATTCCAATGAAACGTATCCCCTTAGCTGGTTTTTTTTCATAATATTGGCATAGGTAGATGGTCTACCAATTCCATATTCTTCAAGCTTCTTTATTAGTGATGCTTCTGTATATCGTGGTGGAGGTTCAGTAAAGTGCTGTTTCTTTTCATTTTCAACTCTTTTTATTAATGTTTTTTTAGTTAATTTATCAATTTCTTGATTTTTTTTAATTAAAGTCTTTTCTTCATCTTTGTAAATTTTCTTATAACCATCAAACTCTATTTCTGATGTAGAGGCACTAAGAATAATTTGGTTTGAATTATCTGCTATTCTTATAGAAATAATTCTACTAATTGATTGATTAGCTTGGGTAGATAGTGACCTTCTCCAAATTAAATCATATAATTTTTTTAAATCTTGCTCTAAAGAGGCAGGAAGATTATTAGGTCTTATAAAAGGGTCACTTGGTCTAATTGCTTCATGAGCTTCTTGAGAGTTTTTAACTTTATTTTTAAAAGTTCTTACACTATCATAAACATAAGTTTCTCCATAATCTTTAGAAATAACATCTTTTGCTTCCTTTATAAATTGACCGGAAAGGTTTGTGGAGTCTGTCCTCATATATGTTATAAGTCCTTTATTATCACCATTTATATTTATTCCTTCGTATAGTTGCTGTGCTAAAGACATAGTTTTACTTGGGCTAAAGCCAAGTTTATTGCTAGCATCAAGCTGCAAGGTAGACGTTATGAAAGGAGGATAGGGATTATTTTTTCTAATTTTACTTTCAATATCAATAATTTTAAAAGATGAATTAGATATTTTATTTATAAATTCAGTAGCTTTTTTTTCGTTTTCTATGCTAAGTTTAGATATTTTTTTTCCATCTATCTCATATAATTTAGCTTCAATTTTTTTATTATTCTCTAGAAGTAACTCTAACTCAATAGACCAATATTCTTGAGGTTTAAACTTTTGTATTTCATTTTCTCTTTCAGTAATCAGTTTTAGAGCAACTGACTGGACCCTGCCTGCCGATTTACAACCAGGCAACCTTCTTATAAGAAGTGGAGATAACGAATATCCCATTAAGTAATCTAAAGATCTTCTTGCTTGGTATGCATTTACTAAATTCATATCAATATTTTTAGGAGATTTAAGTGCTTCTAGGACAGCATTTTTAGTTATTTCATTAAATGTAATTCTTGAGACTTCAATATTATTTAGTAAATTATCTTCTTCTAATATTGTTTTTATATGCCATGCTATAGCTTCTCCTTCTCTGTCTTGATCAGTAGCTAAATAGAGTTTAGAAACATTTTTAATACTTTTTTTTATATCTAAGAAGTGTTTAGAATGATATGTATCTTTTTGATAATTAATCTTAAAATCTTCATCAACGTTAATACCTTTTTTTCCTTCAATATCTCTAACATGTCCGTATGACGCTAAAACTTTATATTTTGTACCAAGAAACTTATTTATTGTTTTGGCTTTTGCTGGTGATTCTACTACTACTAAATACATAATTTAACTTGAATAAAAAAAAAAGTTAACATTTAGGGATTCTAAGTCAAGCTTATAATTAGTATATCAATGATTTAATATTCTTACTATGTTTTAAAAGTATTATAATACTAATTAATAAAATAAAATTAAATTCTACAGGTTGTCCCGGAATCCATAATAAAAAATTTAAATTAAACTGTAAATATAGTAAAGTTTTAAAAATTATAAGGTTTGATATAATACTTACAATAGCTCCCAAGGCTGAATAACGAAAAATCTTAACTGATAATAACCATATAGAAATAAATATTAGACATAATGGCCAAGATACCACCAATAAATAGCCTATGAAAGAAGCTACACCTTTTCCCCCTTTAAATTTTATCCAAACAGGAAAAATATGTCCTATTATAGAAAGGGCACCTATTACTATACCATTTTCAATACCTAAAAAAATATATGCTAAAAATGTTGGTAAAAAAGTTTTAAAAAAGTCTAGAAATAAAGTTAATGCTGCTAATTTTTTACCTAATAACCTGTTAACATTAGTAGCACCTATATTTCCTGATCCAAATCTTCTTATGTCTTTTTTTTTAAAAAACTTAAATATTAAATATCCAAATGGTATAGATCCTATTAAATAGCTTATTAAAAAAAATATATATGAATATTTATTTAAAATTAAAACTTCTAGCATTATAAACTATTTTTCCATCTACCATTGTTAGAATAACTTTACCTTTAGCATTAATGTTTTCATATGGAAAGTTTTTAGATTTACTTTTGATGAGCTCAGAAGATAATTTTATATTTTTATTTGGATTAAATATTACTATATCCGCAGGTTTTCCAATTTTTAAACTTCCTGCGTTTAAATCTAATAATTTTGCAGGGTTTGAACTTAAAAGCTCTATTAATTTTGACAAGGGAAGTTTTTTTTCTTTTATTAATTTAAGTGTTAAAGGAAGCAAGCTTTCAAACCCTATTATTCCTGAAGAAGCTTGTTCAAAAGGAAGTCTTTTACTATCTGTATCATGAGGTGAATGATCAGATGATATACAACTAATTATATTGTTAACAATACCTGACTTAACAGCATCCATATTTCTTTTATCTCTAAGTGGTGGGGAAACTTTTGCATATGTGCGCCATTTTCTGATATCTTCTTCAGAAAGATTAAAGTAATGAGGTGACGTAGAGCATGTTACCTTTGCTCCTCTTTTTTGTGCTAGTTTAATACTGTCTATAGACAGTTGAGTGGTAATATTAAAAAAATGAATTTTACTTTTAGTCATTTCAGCTAATCTAATATCTCTATCTACTTGCAAAACTTCTGCTTCAATTGGTATTCCTTTTATTCCTAACTTTGTAGATAATAAACCTGAATTCATACTTCCGCCTTTTGAAAGGTTTTTTTCTTCTGGGTGTTGCATAATTAAAACATCAAAGGCGCTTGCATATTTAAGCGCTCGTAACATTACAGAAGCATCATCTACAGCTTTAATAGCATCTGTAAAACCAACTGCTCCAGCTTCTTTTAATAGACCAATTTCTGTTATATCTTTTCCTTGAAGACCTTTTGTAATTGAGGCAGTTGAATAAATTTTTACATCACTCTCTTTTCTGGCTTTCCTTTGAAGTAATTCTACTATTGAAACATTATCAATTATTGGATCTGTATTAGGCATACATACTAAACTAGTAATTCCTGCGGATGCAGCAGATTGACTAGCATAAGATAAATTTTCTTTATGTTCATCTCCTGGCACTCTCAAATGGCATTTAATATCAACAAAGCCTGGACTTAAAGTAAAGCCCTTACAATTTATTATTTTATAGTTTTGATCAGTAAAATTTTCACTATTATTAAAAATTAATTTAGTTATATTTCTTTTTTCAACTAAAACTACACCTTGAGAGTTTATATTTTGAGTTGGATCTATAATAAATGCGTTAGTAAATGCTATTTTATTCATAAAAGTTTATCTAATTAATTTTTTTATTACTGCCATTCTTATAGCAACACCTAATTTTACTTGTTCTAAAATAAGTGATCTTCCTATATCGTCTGCAACATCACTATCAATTTCTATACCCCTATTTATTGGGCCAGGATGCATAACTAAAGCATTTTTTTTTGCCCTTTCTAATTTTTTTCTGTCAAGGCCCCAGAATTTAAAAAACTCTTTTTCAGAAGGTACAAAAGTCCCATCCATTCTTTCTTTTTGTATTCTTAAAACCATTATTATATCTACTCCTTCTAAACCTTTTTCTAGATTTTTATAGGTTTTAACTCCTAACTTATTTATATCTGAAGGTAAAAGAGTTGGAGGAGCAATTATTCTAATATTAGCACCAAGTTTTTTAAGTAAATATATATTAGACCTTGCTACTCTGCTATGAAGTACATCTCCTAATATTGCTACTTCTAGACCTGATATTTTATTCTTTCTTCTTCTAATAGTAAGAGCATCTAACAAAGCTTGAGTTGGATGTTCATTACTCCCATCCCCTGCATTAATTACGGAACAATTTACTTTTTCTGATAGAAGATATGGTACACCACTCATATTGTGTCTTACTATTAATATATCAGGATTCATAGCATTTAGTGTCATTGCAGTATCAATTAAAGACTCACCTTTTTTAATAGCAGATGTAGCTACAGACATGTTTATTACGCTTGCACCTAATTGCTTTCCAGCTAGCTCAAATGAAGTTAACGTTCTGGTTGAGTCTTCAAAAAATAAATTAATTATATTTTTCTCTGATAATTTTTTTATTTTTTTATTTTTTTTATTATTAAGAAATTTTTCAGCGCTATTTAAAAAATTATTTATATCTTTAACACTTAGATCTTTAATTGATAATAAATGTTTATTAGACATTTTCATCTACAAGTTGATTATTAACACTATCTAAACAGCTTTGGAGGATCCAAGTAGCTGATGCAGCATCGATATTTTTTTTAATATTATTTTTTTTAATTCCTGCTTTTTTCATTTCCTTTAATATTCCAATAGAAGAAAAACGTTCGTCCCATAGAAGAATAGGTAAATTAAATCTTTTTAGCAATATACTGGCAAATGTAATAACAGATTGTGAACTTTTACCTTTTGTACCATTTTTATTTAAAGGTAAACCTATTACAAAAGAGTTAACTTGATTTTCAATAATTATTTTCTCTATTTCTAATAAATCAAAATATTGTTTTTTTCTAAAAAGGGTTTTATGAGTAAGTGCTATTTTCTTTAAATTATCTGACATTGCTAACCCAAGAGTTTTTTTTCCTACATCAATACTAAGTATTTTTCCTGTAATTTCAAAAGAAACCTTGAAAATATTTATATCATATGTGATTTTATTTAATATATTAGTATTTATATTTTGAAACATACTAAATATGAAAAGTATCATAAAACTAAAAATAAGAAACAAAAATGTTTATAGATAATAAAGTAACTAAAAAAATAGCAAGTTTAGCCAAGATAGAGTTAACTGATGAGGAAATAGAAGAATTTTCTGTAGACCTCTCAAATATTTTAAGTTGGATGGAAGAGTTAAAGAAAGTAGATGTAACCGGTATAGAAGCAGTTACCAGTGTTAATGATACAGTATTATCTGAAAGAGAGGATAGTGATATTAAACTTGAGATAGAAAAGAAAGAGGTTCTTAAAAATGCTCCAGATAAAGTAGGAGATTATTTTACAGTACCTAAAGTGATTGAATAAAATGACTAAACTTTATAAGCTTTCTTTAAAGGAAACACTTGAAAATTTATCAAAGAGAGAAATATCAAGTTTAGAATTGATTAACTGTTATATAGAAAGAATTAATACTCTAGATAAATATAACTTAGTTTCAGAAAAACTATATGAAGATGCATTAATATTAGCTAAAAAATCGGATTCTAAAAAAAAAAAGTGAAAGATTAGTTCTTGAGGGCATACCTATTGCTGCAAAAGATATTTTCTGTACAAAAAATAATAAAACAACTGCAAGTTCAAATATTTTAAATGGTTTTATTTCACCTTATGAGTCCACTGTAACTAATAATCTAAAAAAATCAGGAGCAATAATATTATGTAAAACAACTATGGATGAATTTGCTATGGGTTCTGCTAGTGATACGTGTAATTTGGGGAAAGTAATAAATCCTTGGACAACTGATTTTGAGAAACCATTTACTCCAGGAGGTTCTTCTGGAGGATCTGCTGGAATTATAGCTGCTTCTGGAGCATGCTTTTCTTTAGGAACAGATACTGGAGGTTCTATTAGACAACCAGCAGCATTTTGTGGAGTAGTTGGATTAAAACCAACTTATGGCACTTGCTCACGTTATGGTATGATTGCTTTTGCTTCTTCATTAGATCAGGCTGGACCTATAACAAGGAATGTAGAAGATGCTGCTTATGCATTATCTAATATGGCTTCATATGATGAAAAAGATTCTACTTCCTCAAAGAAAGAAGTTCCAAATTTATTTAATAAATTAAAAAATGGTGTAAAAGGCTTAAAAATTGGTATACCAAAAGAATATAATATTGAAGGCATATCTTCAGAAATAAAAGAGCTATGGGATAAAGGTAAAGAAATACTATCATCTCAAGGTGCTGAAATAATTGAAATTTCTTTACCTCACTCTAGGTTTGCTCTGCCTACTTATTATATTATAGCTCCTGCAGAGGCATCCGCAAACTTATCTAGATATGATGGAGTTAAATATGGTTATAGATCAAAAAAAGAATTCAAAGATTTAAATGATATGTATTGTAAAACTAGAGGAGAAGGTTTTGGTAAGGAAGTAAAAAGAAGATTATTAATAGGTACTTATGTACTATCTTCCGGATACTATGATGCATATTATATACACGCTCAAAAAGTAAGAAAGAAAATTATCGAAGACTTTAATTTATCTTTTAAGACAGTTGATTTAATCTTAACACCTACTGCTCCTAGTGATGCATTTATGATAGGAGAAAAAAATGATGATCCTATTTCAATGTATTTGAATGATATTTTTACTGTTCCAAGTAGTTTGGCTGGCTTACCTGCTATATCTATTCCAGCAGGACTAAGCTCTAATAATAAACCTTTAGGTTTACAATTAATAGCTAATTCCTTTAGAGAAGATTTATTGGTACAGTCTGCATATTTATTAGAACAAGAAGTTAAGTTTAAGCACAAACCAAAAATTGATAGTTAATATGAACAATGGAAAAGCAAATATTATTAAAGGTAAAACAGGCATTTGGGAAATTGTTATTGGGCTAGAAGTTCATGCTCAAATTAGTACTAATTTAAAATTATTTTCTAATGGTTCTACAAAATTTATAAAAGAAGCCAACAAAAACTTAGACTTTTTAGACGTAGGTTTACCTGGAACACTTCCTGTAATTAACAAACATGCTATTGATCAAGCAATTAAAACTGGTTTGGCTCTTAATTCAAAGATCAATAAAAAATCAATTTTTGATAGAAAAAATTATTTTTATCCTGATTTACCATTAGGTTATCAAATTAGTCAATTTAAAGATCCTATTGTAAGTGATGGATTTATAGACATTGATATAAATGAAAAAGAGATCAAAAAAATAAGAATTGAAAGACTTCATTTAGAGCAAGATGCTGGAAAATCATTACATGATCAAGATCCAAAAAGGACCTTTATAGATTTTAATAGAGCAGGAGTAGCACTAATGGAAATCGTATCTTATCCTGATTTGAGTGATTGGGAAGAAGCTGGAAATTATTTATCAAAACTCAGAAGTATTTTACGTTTTGTCAAGACTTGTGATGGAAATATGGAAGAAGGATCGTTGAGGTGTGATGCTAATGTATCAGTTAGAAAATCAGGAGAAAGATTAGGAACAAGATGTGAAATAAAAAATTTAAATTCTATAAAAAATCTTGAAAAAGCTATTGAGTTTGAAGCTAATAGACAGGTAAAAATAATAGAAGAAGGAAAAACAGTTGATCAAGAAACAAGATTGTTTGACACAAATTTAGGAAGAACTAAAACAATGAGATCTAAAGAAGAAGCTCATGATTATAGGTATTTTCCAGATCCTGATCTTTTGCCTTTAATTTTAACTCAAACAAGGATAGACAATATTAGAAAAACCCTTCCTGAGTTGCCAGATGAACTTAAAGAAAGACTAAAAAAGCAATATGATTTAACTTCATATGATGCAAGAGTTATTTCCTCTGAATTAGAAATAGCAGAATTTTTCGAAGAACTATCAAAAAACAGAGATGCTAAACAAGCAGCTAATTGGATTATTACTAATCTATTTGGAAAATTAAATAATTTAAATTTAAATATCAGTAAATCACCTATTACGGCGATATCCTTAGGTAAATTATTAGATTTGATTAATAATCAAACTATATCAAATAAAATTGCTAAGGATGTTTTTGATGAAATGTTTACTACTGGTAAAGCAGCCTCTGTTATAATTGAAGAAAAAGGATTAAAACAAATAAGTAATTCCGATGAAATAGAAATATTAGTAGATAAAATAGTTAAAGATAATGAAAAACAAAAGAAACAATATCAAGATGGTAATACTAAAGTTTTAGGCTGGTTTGTTGGCCAAATCATGAAAGAAACCAAAGGACAGGCAAACCCTTCATTAGTAAATGAAATTATAGTTAAAAAGTTAAAAAGTTAATGTTTTATAAAACAAATCTTAATAATCATGGTTTAAAATATGATCCTTTTAAGTCATGCATAATACCTAGACCCATAGCTTGGATAACTACAGTTAGTAATAAAGGCATAGATAATTGTGCTCCATATAGTTTTTTTAATGGAGTGGCTTCTAATCCACCAATGATTATGTTCGCCAATAATGGATCTTTGCCCTCTGGAAATGGTCCTAAAGATACATTTTCAAATATTAAAGATAATAAAGAGTTTGTTATTAATATTTCCACTTATAGTAATAAAGATAAAATGAACGAAACTTGTTTTCCTTTAGAACCAGAAAAAAGTGAACTAGATTTGGCTAAATTAGAAACTAGTAGTAGCAAAATAGTAAAACCTAAGTCTTTAAAAATTTCACCAATTAATATGGAATGTATGCTTTATAAAATAATTGATTTACCATCAAAAGAAAAAGGCGAATATAATGGTATTATTATAGGAGAGGTTTTAGGAATAAATATAGATGATAACTGTATAAAAGATGGAATGGTAGATGTAAAAAAAATAAAACCCCTGGCTAGATTAGGTTATATGGATTATTGTTATGTTGATAATATTTTTAAAATGAATAGGCCAAAATAATGATAGATCTTTATACATGGAGCACTCCTAATGGTAGAAAAATTTCTATTATGTTAGAAGAGTTAGGTTTAGAATATAAAGTTTACCCTATAAATATAACTAAGAATGAACAGTATTCTACTGATTTTCTAAAATTAAGTCCTAATAATAAAATACCTGCTATTTATGATAGAGAAAATAAAATATCTTTAATGGAGTCTGGAACAATACTTTTATATTTGGCTGAAAAATATAATAAGTTTTTTCCTAAAGGGCTTAATGAAAAATATAAATATATGGAATGGCTTTCTTTTCAAATAGCTTCACAAGGACCAATGTTAGGGCAAGCACATCATTTTTTAAAGTTTAATAAAGGAAAATCTATATACGCTGAAAAACGCTACAAAGAAGAGGCTGAAAGGCTATACCAAGTAATTAACAAGAGGCTAAATCATTATAATTATTTAGGAGGTAGTGAATTTTCGATTGTTGATATTGCTACATGGCCATGGATTGCAAGGTTTGAATGGCACCAGGTGGATATAACAAAATATGAAAAAGTTTGTGATTGGTATAACTTGATTAGTGCAAGAAATGCAGTTAAAAAAGGATATGATATACCAAAAATAGGAGCATTAATTCCTAAAATATAATATTTTAGTGTTTGTAGATTTATGAGAATTTTATTAGTTACTAGACTTTTTACAGGGTTTGAAACAAGTTTAAATAGATTGATTTGGGAACCTGAAGGCTTACCTACAATATATAAATTAGTTGAAAGACTAGATAAAGATAACGAACTTTTTTTTTTTTTATTAGCTAAAGACTCTGGAAAAACTTACACATCTGGTTGGAAAGAAAAGAAAGATTTAACTAGGAGATTAAAGGGATTAAAAGCGAAAGTATATGTTTTTGCTGGTATCAACTTCTTTTCAAATATCATTCCAAAAAAATTAGCAATGATATTGAGAGACTTTAGGCATTTATTGAAAATTACTTTTTATATTTATAGAAAAAAGCCTGATATTATTTATTGTGATTCATCAAATGTTGTAATTGCTGCCATATTAAAATTAATTTATCCAAAAATACCTTTAGTTTTAAGGGTCTTAGGGATATGTTCATTTTTAAGATCACTTCTTTATACAAAAAAAATAATACACAGAATTTATAGACTTGCATTTAAATCCAATTTTTCCGCTGTTATAGGAACTCAAGAAGGAAGTGGAATAGAGATATGGTTTGAAAAAGCATTAAGACATGATGTTAAGAAATATATTTTACTAAATGGTGTAGATCAAAACAAAACAAATATAGAAACTATTAGAAAATATAGTGGTATAAAAAAAAAATTTGATAAAAAAATACTAATTTTATTTATTGGTAGATTAGAAGAGTATAAAGGCATAAGAATATTTTTAAGTTTAGCTTTAAATTTATTAGAAAAATTTAATACTAGAGTAGCTTTTTTAATAGTAGGTGATGGCTCTATGTACGATTTTGTAAAAACTTCGGTAAATAATTCAAATTACAAAAATAGTTTTGAATTATTACGAAATGTTCCACATAGTGAGGTTATGCAAATTCATAAGATATCTGATATATATATTTCAACTAATAAAGATGGTAATTTAAGTAATGCAAATTTAGAAGCAATTAATTCAAATGATTGTATGCTAATTCCTAAACCAAGAAAATCTGAAAATATTGATATAAAAACATACTCATTGTTAAAAGATTCAGTAGTTTATTATGAATTAGAAGACATTGAGGAATTAATGGAGAAAGTAAAATTTTTAATTCTTCATCCTAATGAAATAAAAAAAATGAAATTGAAAGTCTCAAAAAGAAAGAGTAAATTTATAAGGTCTTGGAAGGAAAGAATAAAAGAAGAAGAAGATATCTTGCTTAATTTATAATATGTGAATTTATGTGTGGAATTTTTGGAATAATAGGTAGTAACGAAAGGTTATCTTATGAACTAAAGATGTTAGCAAGTTTTGCTTCTCGAAGAGGAAAGGACTCAAGTGGTTTTTTATATTACGATAATGATTACAAAGTGAAAAAGGCTGACTATGACATCGTTAAATTAAAAAAAAATATTAATTTCAATAATTCTAATTTAATTATCGGAATAGGAAGACTTATTACCAATGGTAATAATGATAATCAGCCATTTTTAATTGATAAATCAGCTATTTTTCATAATGGAATAGTAGTAAATGATAAAGAATTATTTGACAGTGAGTCACTAGAAAGATACGGAGAGATTGATACAGAAATTATATTATCTTTAGCAAAGAAATATTTAAAAAATAATAATTTAAGTAAAGTATCAGAAATTATTTTACAGAAATGTATAGGTACCATGTCTGTTGCTATGGTCTTCTATGAAATAGGAAAATTAGTTCTTTTCTCAAATAATGGTAGTTTATATTATTCAAAAAAAAATAATTCTGAATATTTTTCATCAGAATTTTTTCATCTTAAAAAAATAGGATGTGATAAAATTATTAAATTAATTAATGAAGTAAAAGTAATAGATATACCTGTGCAAAGTAATAATAAATTAGAAATAGAAGAGTATAAGATTAAAAGAAGACCTTTAGTACCCAATAAAAACTATATAAATGCAAGTAAAAAACTACTTGAAAATACTATGCCTAAGGTAGTCAGATGTAAAAAATGTCTATTACCTCATACCATGCCATTTATATATTTTGATGATAAGGGTGTCTGTAATTACTGTAATAATTATAAGAAAAAAAATGAGCCTAAACCATTTCAGGAATTAATCAATATAGTCAAACCATACAAAAATATTAATAATGATAACTGTATAGTTCCGTTTTCAGGAGGAAGGGACAGTTCTTTTGCTTTACACCTTATAGTAAAAGAATTGCATTTAAAGCCTATTACCTATACTTACGATTGGGGTATGACTTCTGATATAGGTAGAAGAAATATTAGTTTAATGTGTTCAAAACTAGGAATAGAAAATATTATAGTTGCTGCTGATATTAAAAAGAAAAGAGATAATATAAAAAAAAATGTAGAAGCTTGGTTAAAAAAACCTCATTTAGGTATGATAAGTTTATTTACAGCTGGTGATAAACATTTTTTTCAATACGTTGAGAATATTAAAAAAGAAACTAAAATAAACTTGCATATTTGGGGAGATAGTCCTTATGAAATAACTCATTTTAAATCAGGGTTTTTAGGTATTCCGCCAAATCTTAAAGAAGAAAGAGGCTATTCAAAAGGCATCTTAAAACAAATTAAATATCAATCTTTAAGATTAAATCAAATGCTTAAAAATCCGAGATATTTAAACAGCTCTCTGTGGGATACTTTATCCGGCGAATACTATAGAAGTATAAAAAAATCAGAAAATTATCATTTTATATTTGATTATTGGAAATGGGATGAAAAAGAAATTGAAAGTACTCTTGTAGATCAATATGGATGGGAGTTATCTAAAGATACGGGGACCAGTTGGCGAATAGGAGATGGTACAGCTGCATTTTATAATTATATATATTATACAGTAGCAGGTTTTACAGAACATGATACTTTTAGAAGCAATCAAATAAGAGAAGGGGAAATTTCAAGAGAAAAAGCTTTAGAGTTAGTAGAAAAAGATAATGTTCCCAGATATGAAAGTTTAGCTATGTATTTTGATATGATAGGTGTTGACTTTGATTATGCTATTAAAAAAATAAACTCCATACCTAAACTTTGGTACCAAAATCCTAGATACTAAATTTCTAAAATTAAAATGATTAAATTTTATTACAAAAAACAAACATAAATAATTCTTTTAAAAACTTGATTTATAATATTAATAGAGGCAATATCATAAATGGATAGGTGGCCGAGTGGTCGAAGGCGCCTCCCTGCTAAGGAGGTATACGAGTAATCGTATCGAGGGTTCGAATCC
>MDTB01036065.1_pt1 | contig 92867 bp, 91 predicted proteins | sample 811161 | NCBI WGS metagenome assembly MDTB01 (sample SAMN05326650, study PRJNA326480) | marine metagenome | isolation source: seawater | place: Mediterranean Sea | collected 2009
CTGTGGTCACATCCAGCGCCGCCAACACCAGCGCGTAAGTCTCGATTTGGTCTGCTTGTGCCAGTGTTTCGTTGCACAATTCCTCAAAAATCTCACCCTCCAGCGCCAACGCAGTTTCCCCAGCCCGGGTTATTTTACCCGCCAGTTCGGAAAGCTCTTCGGATGAAAACCGCACTGAATTGGCCAGCGTTTGACGATGAATGAAAACCGCGTTCAGAGGCGGTGCCATCAGCCGATCGCCATGCTGGGCAGGCACGTCGATATGGTAGCCCAGCACACCATTATGTTTAATTTTGAGCGCCTTGATGTCTGTTTCTGTACTGTAGCGCGCCTGCAAAGCGGCGATGACGCGGCGGCTTTCGCGGCTCAATTCGCGAGCCTGATCCAGCGGTGCATGATAGCCATCGCGCACAAAGCCGCCATCGCGGGCCAGCACTGGCAAGGTGTCACCTAATGCCGCGTGCAGTTTTTCCACTAATGCCGCTGGGACATTAGATGTTCCACCGGCGGTTTCACCTGACCCGTGCGGTGGTTCCACTAGCATGGACGACACCTCTGCCGGCAAATCTGCCACTTTTGCCAGCCGTGCGCGCACTGCGTCAGCCCCCTCCAGCCCCACAGCCACGGCTTGCAAATCGCGCGGGCCACCACGGCGAAGCACAAGGCGCCCCAGCGCCCGCGTCATATCCGGAAGATTTTTCAACTGCTGGCGTACATCATTGCGGGCATCATTATTCTCGACAAAAAACCGCACTGCGGCATGTCGCTGGCAGATCATGGACATATTGCCCAAAGGCGCGGCGAGCCGTGCCGCCAGCTCACGGGCACCGGCTGCCGAAACCGTCATATCTATGGTCGCGAGTAGACTGCCCGCCTTCTCGCCTGATTGCGTGCGCGTCAGTTCGAGATTGGCTCGCGTCGCCGCATCAAGCCCCAAATGGTCGCCTGCGGTTTCGATTTGCGGGCGCGCGAGGCGCGGCATCTGGGCGATCTGTGTTTCCTGCAAATACGCGATCAACATGCCACATGCCGCCAGCTGCGCGCGCGACATGTTGCCGAGCGCATCGCCGAGCGCAGTAGGGGGCATCACGTCGTAAAATTTAGCAAGGACATGCGTCGCGCTATCCGATGACAGGACCTGCGTTGCCTGCACGGCGTGGGAGAACGCCGCCAGCGCGCTAATGCCATTGTCGCCACCATCGCTCAGGTCTTCAGGCACTAAAATCTCGCTTGGTCCAAGCCGAGCCAGTAACGCAGCCAAACTATCCGCATCCGTAGCACAGACCGAAAAAGCACCCGTCGACATGTCGAGCCACGCCAGCGCCATATCTGCGCCTGCCACTGCGAGCGCGGCGAGAAAATTATCTGCCCGCGCGTCCAGCAAGGCTTCTTCGCTCAATGTGCCTGGCGTTACAAGGCGCACGACTTCGCGCCGGACAACGGCTTTTGATCCGCGTTTTTTAGCTTCAGCAGGGTCTTCCATCTGCTCGCATACCGCCACCCGATGCCCGTGCCGGATCAGCCGTTCCAAATAGGTTTCAGCGGCATGCACCGGCACCCCGCACATCGGCACGTCCTTGCCCTCATGCTGACCGCGCTGGGTCAGGGTAATGTCGAGCGCCGCCGCCGCTTTCACGGCATCGTCGAAAAATAATTCGTAAAAATCGCCCATGCGATAAAAAAGCAGGGCGTCGGCATGCGCGGATTTAATATCCAGATATTGCGCCATCATTGGCGTTATGGCGGCAGCGCCGGCGGGCGTGGCAGAAATGGTCATGGTGCCACTCTATCAGAGCTGGAGATGCAGGAAAACGGCGCGCGCGTTATTCGTGCTTATTTTATTTGTGTTTATCGGGGGTTCGCCTTGTATTGCCTCGAACAAAGCCCTACAAAAGAGGCGTTTTATCTGAATTGGAAATCACGATGAGCAAGAACACCAAGAGTTTCACCGATCAGGAAGCCTTGCGCTTTCACGCACGCGGCAAGCCGGGCAAGCTGGAAATCAACCCGACCAAGCCCATGGCGACACAGCGTGACTTGTCGCTCGCCTATTCGCCGGGCGTTGCGGCACCGGTGCAGGCCATCGCTGAAAACCCTGACGCGTCTTATGACTATACCTCACGCGGCAATATGGTCGCCGTCATATCAAACGGCACAGCCATTCTCGGGCTAGGCAATCTGGGGCCACTCGCCGCCAAGCCGGTTATGGAAGGCAAGGCCGTGTTGTTCAAACGCTTTGCCGATGTGGACTCGATTGATCTGGAAGTCGACACCGAAGACCCCAGCGCCTTCATCGATGCGGTGAAACATTTGGGGCCATCATTTGGCGGCATTAATCTCGAAGATATTCGCGCGCCGGACTGCTTCATCATCGAGCAGCAATTGCGCGAGCTGATGGATATTCCGGTTTTCCATGACGACCAGCATGGAACCGCAATCATCTGCGCAGCCGGTCTTATCAACGCGCTGCACCTGACGGGCCGCGACATCAAAAACACTAAAATCGCTGTAAATGGCGCCGGGTCAGCCGGCATTGCCTGTCTGGAGCTGATTAAAGCCATGGGCCTGCCGCATGAAAATGCACTTTTATGTGACACGAAGGGCGTTATCTATCAGGGCCGCAAAGAGGGGTTGAACCAATGGAAATCGGCCCATGCTGTTGAGACCGAAGCCCGCACGCTTGCCGATGCACTGACCGGCGCGGATGTATTTCTGGGCCTGTCAGTTAAGGGCGCGATGACACCTGAAATGGTGCGTGATATGGCCGATAACCCGATTATTTTTGCCATGGCCAACCCAGATCCGGAAATCACGCCGGAAGAAGTCGCCACCATTCGCGACGATGCCATTATTGCCACAGGCCGGTCGGACTACCCCAATCAGGTCAATAATGTTCTGGGCTTTCCATATATTTTCCGGGGTGCGCTGGATGTGCGCGCCAAAACCATTAATGATGATATGAAAATTGCCTGCGCTGAAGCCCTGGCAATGCTTGCGCGCGAAGACGTACCCGACGAAGTTGCAGCGGCCTATCAGGGCGAGCGCCCGCGATTTGGCCCACGTTACATTATTCCAGTGCCGTTTGACCCGCGCCTTATTCGTGACATTCCCCCGGCCGTTGCTCGCGCCGCCATGGATAGCGGTGTCGCGCGCGCGCCAATCGTCGATGTTGAAGGGTATCGCGACCGGTTGTCTGCGCGCCTTGATCCGGCCGCCAGCTCGCTGCAAATCATCATGAACAAGTCGCGTAAAAACGCCAAACGCATGATTTTTGCCGAAGGCGAGCAAGAACAGGTTATTCGCGCAGCCATTGCCTATAAAGACCTTGGGCTGGGTGAGCCGATATTGATCGGTACCGAAGACATTGTACGTGCAAATATGGCCGAACTGGGCCTTGATGGGCGAACCGATATCGAGATCCGCGACACGCGCACGTCTGACCAGCGCGAGGAATATTCGGAATTTTTGTTCCGCAAACTCCAGCGTCAGGGGCATCTGTACCGCGATTGTGCGCGCTTAGTCAGCAATGACCGCAACATTTTCGGTGCCTGTGCCCTGGTTAATGGTGACGCCGATGCGATGGTGACCGGCGTTACCCGCAGCTACTCAATTACGCTTGAAGAAGTTTCGCAAGTTATTGACCCGCGTGACGACCACCGTGTGCTGGGCATTTCCATGCTTATTGCGCATGGCGGGCGCACCGTGCTGGTTGCTGACACCAATGTAATCGACATGCCAAGTGCTGAAGAACTGGCCGATATTGCGGTACAAGCCGCGGCTACGGCCCGCGCATTAGGCCACGAGCCGCGCGTAGCTATGCTGGCCTATTCGACCTTCGGGCACCCTGAGGGCGACCGGTCGGTCTATGTGCGTGAAGCTGTTCGGATTTTGGATAGCCGCAATGTTGATTTTGAATATGAGGGCGAGATGGCTGCCGACGTGGCGCTTAATCGTGAGGCAATGGGGCGCTATCCGTTCTGCCGCCTGTCTGAGCCGGCCAATGTTTTGGTCATGCCAGCCATTCACTCAGCGTCTATTTCAACAAAGATGCTTGAAGAACTGGGCAACGCGACCTTGATTGGCCCGATATTATTAGGGCTGAACCATTCAGTGCAGATCGCCCGCATCGGTGCCACGGCATCGGAGGTGCTTAACATGGCGGCAATCGCGGCCTACGGGCTTGAAAAAATCGAGATTTAACGTCTGCCCGTTTAGGGCCTAATTATTTTGCCCGTACCGGTTCATATACCGGTCTTCGAGAGACGTGAGCGGCATCAGCACAAACACATCAACCGTCTGGAACTGGTGATCGACAACAGCACCATCGCCGATCATGCACCCGGTTCGGATATATCCGCGTAAGACGGGCGGGATGGCCCGCAACGCCGCGCGTTCGTTAATCGCGTCGGGCGCCAAAATATTCATATCGACAAAACGCTCGGGCAGGGCGCGCACTTCCCAAGGCCCACGTGTACGCCGGTTATGATACAAATAGCTGAGCGGCAGAGCGAGCGTGTTAACATCCGTGCCCGCAAAGCTCGCACAGCCCATCATGGCATCAATGCCGTAATGCGAAACCATGGCACCAAGGCCGCGCCACATCAGGTCGATGCCCAACTTATTGCGGTATTCCGGCGCCACGCATGACCGCCCCAGTTCCATAATATTTAATCCGCGGCCAGCATTTTCCAGCATGGGCGCGAGATCAAACTCATCGGCGCTGTAAAATCCGCCATTGGCATTGGCGACCGACTGGCGCAATAACCGGTAGCAGCCGACAATCGTTTCACCGCTTGGCAAATAGGCCCCGGGTGTCACTTGCTCGGTAGGTGCGCGTGTCGTTAAAATTAAATGATCACAAATCGCGTCATAGGAATCAAAATCGCGCGCGCCGTCGGCTTGCGCCGCGCTTGGACGGGCATTCATTTCCTCATAGAAGATTTGATACCGCAGCGCTTGCACAGCTTCAATCTCGGCGGGCGAACGCGCCAAGCGAACTGTTAGCGGGCCTCGCTGCTCAAAAACAGGCAGTTCGCTCGCGTCAAATAGCCAGCCAGGTGCCTGGAGGTCGGGTGAATAAATTTGATCTGTCATGTCCTTACCAGCGCCGTTATATCGGCGTTCGGATTGCATTCTTGTGACAACATTATAACATGTTTTTTACAGGCAGGGCCAGTAGCTTCAAAAACCGCATCAAAAACCGGTATCGCGCCAGCGTATAGCCGTTGCTATATTTTCTTCGCTGGGTCGGCTTCTCTCGTCCAGATCTGCTAATGTGCGGGCCACCCGTAGAATGCGGTTAAACCCTCGCGCGCTTAACTTTTTCGTGTCCGCAATCCGGTCTAGCAACGCCTGACCTTCGGTTCCCGGCGTAGCGACAGCATATAACGCATCGCCATCCAGATGGGCGTTCAGACAGTCCTGACGCGCGAATTGCACCGCGCGTGCGTCCCCCACCCGCGCCGCAACTGGGTTGCTCGGCTCACCTCTTTCGCGGCCCATCATGTCTGCCATGGGAACCGGGGGCACGTTAATTCGTACGTCGAAACGATCGAGCAACGGTCCGGACAACCGCCCCATATACTCCTGCCGACAAATCGGCAGCCGGTGACAGGCGAGATCTGGGTCTTCAGCATATCCGCAACGGCACGGGTTCATGGCGGCGATTAATTGAAACCGCGCCTGATAGCTGATGTGAACTTCCGCGCGTGCAAGCGATACACGCCCTGTTTCAATAGGCTGGCGCAGAGCATCAAGAGCCTGACGCGAAAATTCCGGCAACTCGTCCAGAAACAGCACGCCATTATGCGCCAAGGAAATCTCCCCCGGGCGCGCTTGGCGACCGCCGCCGACCAATGCGGCCATGCTGGCCGAATGATGCGGTGCCCGAAACGGGCGTTGATGCGCCAGACGCACCCCGCCCCGTGCCGCGCCCAAACTTTCGATTAGGCTAATCTCAAGGCGTTCATGCGCGGTAAGCTTCGGCAAAATACCGGGTAAGCGCGACGCCAGCATCGACTTACCAGCTCCAGGTGGGCCATTCATTAAAAGATTATGACCGCCTGCGGCGGCTACTTCCAATGCGAAACGGGCTTCTCCCTGTCCGCGAATATCCGACATGTCCTGCGACGCGTGCTCTAGCTCGTCAAGCGCCACATCTGGCGGTGCCACGAGATGTGTGCCGCGCAAATGATTTACTATTTGCAACAGTGAACTGCCCGCAACAATGCCTGGCTGGTCGGGGCGCGCCAAACCAGACCAAGCGGCTTCGGGTCCACACGCTGCAGGGCAAATGAGCCCCCAGCCATTTTCGACGGCGGCCATGGCCGCCGGCAACGCACCAGGCACGGCTGAACACGCGCCATCAAGGGCCAACTCGCCCATGACCAGATATGGCGCGGTTTGTTCCGCAGTCAGCCCGCCCATGGCGACCAGAAGCCCCAGCGCAATCGGCAAATCATAATGGCTGCCTTCCTTAGGGAGATCCGCGGGCGACAGGTTGATGGTTATGCGCTCATACGGCAGGGCCAGCCCGATAGCGGTTAATGCCGCGCGCACGCGTTCGCGGCTTTCCGCAACAGATTTATCAGGCAATCCAACAACGGTGAACGCGTTATGGCCCGGTGCTAAATGCACCTGAACATCAATCGGCACCGCATCTACGCCGAGAAAGGCCACCGTACGGATATGTGCAACCATGTCGCATCCAATTCTTTTTCTTATTTGACGCCCGAGAACAGCTTGTACATTTATATATACTTACGTAACATAATCTATCGATATGTTGTTGCGTCGAGGGCCGTTTATGTTTGGCAAAAAAGAAGTAAGCGTAGAAGTCGGCGACTATTTCGTTGAACCGCTGGCAGGGAAAAAGAAGATTTTTCGCGCCCTTGGCATTGCTGAGAAAGCGTCTGCCGAGACATTTGTGTCAACATGGCAGGTGACGGAAATTACCCAGTTCAACAATCTGCCGCATGCCCGCATTACCAATAGCGATAGCGGGATTACCCGGACTATCTCGGTCGACACGCTGGCGCGCCAGGAAAATTATCTTAAACGCAAAATCTAGCCAGCAAGTCTGGCTTCAATCGCATCCCAGATCATCACCGCAATATCAGGCCCGCCAAAGGCTTTAATCTCACGAATACATGTTGGTGAGGTCACATTGATTTCGGTCAATTGCGCGCCGATAATATCAATGCCGGCAAACACAATGCCCATATCGCGCAAAACCGGCCCGATTTCATGGGCGATTTCAAGGTCACGATCGGTGAGCCCGGCAGCTTCAGGCGTGCCGCCCACATGCACATTGGCACGCGCATCGCCAGCGGCTGGGACACGATTTAGCGCCCCGACGGCCTCACCCTCAACCAGAATAACCCGCTTGTCACCCGCACGCACTTCAGGCAAATAGCGTTGAGCGATGATCGGCTCACGGTCGGTTTGTACAAACATATCAACCAAAGCGCCAAAGTTTTCATCGTCGGGCCCGATGCGAAAAATACCCGCGCCGCCATTGCCGAAAACCGGCTTCAAAATAATATCGCCAAACTCAGCCCGAAACGCATCCAATGCCGCCCTGTCACGCGTGATCAGCGTGTCAGGCAACAGGCCCGCAAATCGGACAGGAAATATTTTTTCCGGCGCATTGCGCACTGCAGCAGGGTCATTGACCACCAGTGTGTCGGGGTGCACGCGCTCCAGCATATGCGTGGCGGAAATATAATGCATGTCAAAGGGCGGGTCTTGCCGCATCAAAATCACATCAAGATCACGCAAATCGGTTATTGAGGCCGCGCCCAACTCAAAATGTGCGCCCAGCGCATCAGCCACCTGCAAGGGCTGGATGGCGGCGCTAACCTGCCCGTCGCGCATCGCGAGCCGATCGGATTCGTAATAGAAAAGCTCATGGCCACGCCGCTGCGCCTCAAGCGCCAGCGCGAAACTCGTGTCGCCGGAAATATCAATTTCCCCGATTGGATCCATCTGAATACCAACGCGTAACGCCATGATCCCGTCTCCCTTATATGCCCGTCGCCTGTTCTAGTCGAATTTGCTAACTGAATGTCCCAGCCGACAATATATGCTTGCCGCCACACGGTGGAAGCACTTTCCCCGAAATTCGGCGATGGCTCAAGGGCGCCAGAAATTTTTCTTATGCGCGCATCGCCCATAGCCGCCAACCACAAACAAATCAAAACGCCATGCCAACGCCCGACAGGTCGGATATCGGGTAACAAATCCGGTCGCGCCAGCCGAAATGCGCCGCCACTGGGCGGGCGTCACCGCATGAAATGTCGACATCCAATCTTGGCGATATTTCACTTCGACAAACACAAGCAAGCGCCCGCGGCGCGCAATGAGATCGATCTCGCCTAACGGGTGCGCGAAATTACGCGCGAGCACGTGGTACCCCTTGGCACGCAACACCCAGCTCGCATAGAATTCAGCCCAGCGGCCGCGCCTGAAGGCGCGCTGGCGAAGCGTTCTAGCTTTTGGTTTCGTCTGGTTTTTCTTGCTTTTCCACATGCGTTTTTTTCTTTTTGTTATGGCCTGTTTTTTTGCTGAGAATGAGCGCACGGTCATAAACCAAGCGCCGCGCGAGCCCGCTCGCATCCGCAACTTGTTTCACTGCATCACGCACGGAATTGCCTTCAAGCGCAGTTGCCAACAAAGCATCCAGCCCATCCGTATCCAGTCTAGTTGGTGCCGCAGTTGGGCCGATAAGCACAACACATTCGCCGCGCAGCGCATCCGCATCCAACAAACCAGGCAAGTCAGCTATCGGTGCCGTGATAACAGTTTCAAATTTTTTCGTCAGCTCGCGCGCCACGCTTACTTCGCGATCGCCCAGCATCTCGACAATATCGCCCAAAAGATCCGGTAACCGTCGCGGCGCTTCAAACAAAACCAGCGTACCGTCCACCGCTGCGAGGTCGGACAATGCCTGTCGCCGCTTGCCGGATTTGGGGGGCAGGAAACCGACAAATGTGAACCGATCGCTGGGCAATCCGGCAATACTGAGCGCGGCAATTGGCGCCGATGCGCCCGGTACGGTGAAAACCGCATGACCGTTAGCACGCGCAGCGCGAACCAGCGGCTGGCCGGGGTCTGAAATAAGCGGCGTTCCCGCGTCGCTCACCAACGCGACCTTAGCTCCCGCCGCCAGTGCCGCCAATATTTTGGGCCGCATCGTGGCAGCATTATGCTCGTGATAAGCTCGGCGTTTGGTTTTAATGGCATATAATGCGGCCAGCTTGCCAGTGACACGCGTGTCCTCACAATAAATGACATCGACATTATGCAACACATCAAGCGCTCGCAAAGTGATGTCGCGAGCATTACCAAGCGGCGTTGCAACGACATATAAACCCGGTGCCAGCGAAGGCGTCGCAGGCGGCGCGACTGACAACGCAGTCGTCGATATGGCCGATCGCGTGCCTGATTTTGTAGCCGGTTTTGACGGTTTACCCATACACCAAGCAAAGGCTTGTTTTCACACAATGGCAAGCCCCAATCCTGCCATGATGCTGCCACGCTTTTGTGCGAGCAAACTCTGTGTGCAGGCTGTTTACTTGCACGCGACAGACGGATAGTTTGGCGCATACAAGTTAACCGCGCGGAAAAGAGTCATATGCACGCGATCAGACCCATAATTTTCCGAACTCGCGCTTCTCAAGCGCGGAAGCATCAGGCACAAAAGCCTCAAGAGATAGGGGTTTCCCGTTTCGCGCGCGCCCATGCCGCCAGCATGATTGTGGCGTGTTTGGTGCTAGCAGCATGCGCGGGATCGCCAGAGCCGGACCGGGACACGGTATCAAGAGCGCCAAACACAGGTGGGACCACTTCGACCATCTCGCCCGCGCCGCAAACCGCGCCCGTGGGAACGGCCCCGACGAGCATTTTTTCCGACCGGAACCAGCCACTGACGCCCAATGACACGCGACCAAATAGTTTTGATCCAAATATTGAGGCAGGGCTTGATGCAGGGCTTGATACAGGGCTTGGAGCAGGGTTAGCAACGGTTTTAGATGCGCAAAGTTTTAATGTTCCACCGCGGCCAGCAGGAGCCATAACCATATCACTGCTCTTGCCGCTGGGTAGCGCCAATGACGATGTGCGTGCTCTAGCCGAAGCGCTTTTGCAGGCTGCACAACTTGCCTTATTTGATGTCGGGCGCAGCGACCTTCTGATTCAGGTCAAAGATACTAAAGGCACGCCGGCTGGCGCACAAATGGCAGCGCGCGCAGCCCTCGTGTCTGGCACGGATATTATTATCGGGCCACTTTTTGCAACATCTGTACAGGCCATTGCGCCCGTTCTGGCAAATACAAATGTCCCGGCTTTGGCACTCTCAAACGACCGCTCTGTGGCCAGCAGAAATATCTGGCTTTTAGGCTTCATTCCCGAAGACAATATTGATCGCGCCGTTGCGCAAACCATCGGGCAGGGACTGACCCGCTTTGGTGCGCTCTTGCCCGAAGGCACATATGGCACACGCCTCGGCCAGACGCTGAGCGAGCGTATATCGCGCTATGGCGGGGAACTGGTGCAGGTGGAAATTTATCCGCCCGATGCGCCGGGCATGTTCGAGCCTGTAAAGCGCCTCGCGCAGTATGAAACACGGCGCAACGCACATAGCGATGAGATGGCCCGCCTTGAGCAGGAAGCCGCTTTGCTCGCACCGCCAGACACGCCGAGTGAAAAATTATTCGACGCTATTCGCGATACGGCGCCTGAGCTTGTGTCGAAATACGAGACGCTCAAACGCGTCGAGACGCTGGGGGAAATTCCCTATGACGCTGTATTCATGCCTGAAGGCGGGCTTGCTCTGCGCAATCTAGCACCGTTATTGCCTTATTTCGACGTTGATCCGCGGCGGGTAAAATTCGTTGGCACCGGCCTGTGGGACGACCCCAAGCTTGGTCAGGAGCCACCTTTACATGGCGGCTGGTATGCCGCACCAGACATGCAGCTATGGCGCAAATTTTCCGATCATTACACAGCGAATTTCCAAACCCGACCGGCACGCCTTGCCAGTATCGCTTATGATGCGGTAGGTCTGGCAGCCCGGCTATCTGCCGTTCATGGGCGTGATCCGTTCCGGCTGGAATCGCTGACTGATCCCAATGGCTTTGTCGGCATTGATGGCATTTTGCGCCTGACCCCGGACGGATTGGCCGAGCGCGGGCTGGCCGTCCACGAAATCCAACGCAAAAAGACTGTGTTAATCAGCCCGGCACCGACCAGCTTCGTTGAACGCGACCGGCGCATGCAGGCTGCCTTGGCATTGGCGGCCAGCTTGCAAAACCAACGCCGCGCCGCGCCCGAAGATATGATGATGCCCGGGCAAGGCGACCCGTCACAAAACGCCGTGCCATTTAGTACGAACGCTAACCCGCCAGCACCGCGCCAGTAATCTGGTCCAGCACGAGGCGTCCGGCAGGCGTTACGGCAAGAACTTGCACATCGCGCGCAAGCAAGCCATCGTCCCTCAGCATGGCAATGCGACCCATATCCAGCGGCACGCCCAGCGCCGCAAGCCGCGACATGGGCAAGCCCTCGACAAGGCGCAAGCCCAATAACAGCGCCTCGGCGTGAAGATCATAATCCGTCAGCGGGCGCTTTTCCTGGAAGCCATCGCCACCATTGGCAAGGCTGGCAAGCCAATCGGCCGGCTTGGTTCGAGCAAAAGTCGCCACGCGGCCTGTCTCGGTTGTCACGCGGCCATGCGCCCCGGGGCCGATGCCCAGATAATCGCCACCCTGCCACGTTGCAATATTGTGGCGGCAGGCATGGCCCGCGCGCGCATGATTGGAAACTTCGTAAGCTGGCAGACCCGCCGCGTCGCATAATTCTTGTGTTACCTCATACATGTCAGCGGCAAGCGTATCCTCCGGCATGGCAAACTTGCCAGCTTCGTGACGTCTGAAAAACGGCGTCTCCGGTTCAATAGTCAGCTGGTATAGCGACACATGCGCTGGTGCCATGGCCAGCACACCCTGTAATTCGCGCCGCCAATCTGCCAGCGTCTGGGTCGGGCGCGCATAAATCAAATCCAGTGACACGTGTTCAAAAATGCTCGACGCCACGGCAAAAGCCTCTTGCGCCTGCGCCACCGAATGTGTGCGCCCCAAAAATTTAAGAGCTGCAGCATCTAGCGCCTGCACGCCCAATGAGAGGCGGGTAATGCCTGCCACTTTCAGGGCTTTTAACTGATTTTCAGGAGCCGATACAGGATTTGCCTCAAGCGATATCTCGGCATTGGCCGCCAGCCCCCAGCGGCGATCGATATCTGCCAATATATCAGCCACCAATTCGGGTGCCATAAGCGAGGGCGTGCCACCGCCAAAGAAAATCGTCTCGACGGGCCCGTCAGCACGCATCCCGTGTGCATGGCTCAGCGCGCGTAGATAGCCCGCACGCCAGTCGGCCCCTTGCATGTCGCGCGCGAGGTGCACATTGAAATCACAATAGGGGCAAATGGCCGCGCAAAACGGCCAGTGCACATAAACACCGAGCGGAACGCTCTCAGCCACTAAAGCACCCGGCGACAAGCTGGGCAAACGCGTCGGCCCGATGCGAAATCGCGTGCTTGGTATCGGGTGCCATTTCACCGAATGTCAGATCGCCGCCCAGCGGTAGAAAAATCGGGTCGTATCCGAAGCCGTTTTTGCCGCGCATCGGCCACACGAGTGTACCATCAACACGCCCCTCGAAACTTTCAGCATGGCCATCGGGCCACGCTAAACTTAACGCGCAAATGAAATGGGCCGTGCGGGGTGCATCGGGTTTTTGCCCCAGCGCCATCTCAATTTTGTGCATGGCAAAATCGAAGTCACGCGTACCATCGGGTTTTTGCGCCCAACGCGCCGAATAAATGCCCGGCGCCCCGTCGAGCGCATCCACCGCCAAACCGCTATCATCAGCCAGTGCTGGACGCCCGGTCGCCCTTGCCGCGGCGTGCGCTTTCAATTCGGCATTGGCAATAAAGTCAGCACCGGTTTCTTCCGGCTCGGGCAAACCCAGCGCGTCAGCCCCGACAGATTGAACCCCATACGGAGCCAGCAGGTCGCCGATCTCTGAAATTTTGCCCGTATTATGACTGGCAACAATAATCTCATCGGCATCAAATTGGCGGCGCCTGGCACTCATAGGGCGACAGCCTCATTCTGCTGGGTAACCAGGGCGCCAATGCTCTGGCGCGCCAAACGCATCAGCTCCATAAATGCGGCCTCGTCAAACGCCGCGCCTTCAGCAGTTGCTTGAATTTCAACAATGTCTCCTGTGCCTGTCAGCACAAAATTCGCATCCGTATCCGCCGTGCTGTCTTCATCATAATCAAGATCAGACACCGGCACGCCGTCATAAATACCGCATGAGATTGCGGCCACATTGTCAGTCAGCACAGCCCCGGAGACCAGCCCACGTGCGCGCATGGTTTCGATACAATCATGCAACGCTACCCACGCGCCGGTAATCGACGCCGTGCGAGTGCCGCCATCTGCCTGAATGACATCGCAGTCAAGGCTGATCTGGTGCTCGCCTAGCGCTGTCATGTCAACAACCGCCCGCAAGCTGCGCCCAATCAAGCGTTGAATTTCCTGCGTTCGGCCCGACTGCTTGCCGGCGCTTGCCTCGCGGCGCATCCGGTCGCCCGTCGCGCGGGGCAACATGCCATATTCGGCTGTGACCCAGCCTTGGCCTTTGCCGCGCAACCATGGTGGCACCCGCTCTTCTAGGCTGGCGGTGCACAAAACATGTGTGTCACCAAATTTGACGAGGCACGAGCCTTCGGCATGCTTGGAAACATTGCGAGTCAAAGTGACAGGGCGCATGGCATCGGCTGCGCGACCCGAAGGGCGTGAAAAACTCATGAAAATTATCCTCTGCTGTTTGGCTCATGTTTAGCGTGTCCACAAAGGCTTCACAAGCGGCCCTTGGCTACTTAAATAGAAGGTATGAGCAATATTGCTTCTTTGAGTGAACGCGCGCGTCTGATTTTCCGGCAGATCGTGGAAAGCTATTTGGAAACCGGCGCGCCAGTTGGTTCGCGCCTGCTATCTGAAGTGCTGGAGCCACAGCTGTCGCCGGCATCGATCCGTGCGACGATGGCCGAGTTGGAGCACTCTGGCCTTTTGTATGCACCGCATGTTTCGGCAGGGCGCCTGCCGACGCAAAGCGGTCTGCGACTTTTTATCGACGGTCTCTTGCAGGTGAGTGAGCTTACCGCAGCAGAACGCGAAATCATCGCGCCCGATACACAGTCAGATTTAGGGGCCGAGCAATTATTACGTCAGGCCGTTGAGAGCCTGTCGGGGCTAAGCCAATGCGCGGGCCTTGTTGTGTCGCCCAGCACCGATCCGATCATCAAGCATATTGAGTTCACGCCAATTTCAGACACTCAGATCCTTGTCATTTTGGTGGATGAAGCCAACCAAGTTGAAAACCGCGTAATGCCCAAGCCCCGCGACCTCCTGCCGTCCACCTTGACGGAGGTTAGCAATTATCTGAATGCCCGGCTAAAGGGGCGCACGCTTGGGCAGTTGCGTCACGAGGCTCAAGCAGAGCTTGAAAATTTGCGCAAAGAGTTGGGAGAGCTAACCGCGCAAATTGTTGCTGCCGGCCTTGCTTCATGGACCGGGCGCGACGCCCAGCCGGTTAGCAGTCCGACGCCGGATGCGCTGTCAAAATCGCTCATCGTGCGCGGCGAAGCCCATTTGCTCAACAATATTGAAGCCATGGAAGATCTTGAGCGTGTTCGCCTTTTATTCGACGACCTTGAGCGCAAGGAAGAATTAATCAGCCTGTTGTCCGAGGCCGAGGGCGGGGAGGGCGTGCGCATTTTTATCGGCTCCGAAACGCCACTTTTCTCGCTGTCAGGTTCGTCGCTCATCATCAGCTCGTATCGTAATAGCGAAAGCCATATTGTTGGCGTTTTAGGCGTTATTGCACCAACGCGCAGCAATTATGCCCGCCTCATTCCCTTGGTTGACCATACTGCCCACGTGGTCACCAAATTGCTCAGTTGACCGCAAGGTAAAAACCAGACTAGGAAGACACCATGACCGATAAAGATAAAATCACCGAAGACGAAAAAACCCCCGCAGCCGAAACGGAAATTGATGCAGGGGGGGATGCGCCTGCTGAAGATATGGGCGACGCGCTAGAACCAACTGAAGGCGAACCAATTGGAAGCGAGCCGATTGAAGGCGCGCCAGCGGAAAGCGAAACGTTTCAAGCTGAAGCGCCCGTTGAGCCGTCACTGGAAGACCGTCTGGCCGAAACAAATGATCAACTGTTACGCGCGCTTGCCGAACTGGAAAACACCCGACGCCGCGCTGACCGCGACCGCGCCGAAGCGCTGAAATATGGCGCAGCCAGCTTCGCCCGCGATATGCTGGGCGTTGCCGATAATTTACAACGCGCGCTGAGTGCCGTCGCCGATATTGAGAGCGAAACGCTGCCCGATGGCGCGAAGTCTCTGCTTGAAGGCATCGCAGCGACCGAGCGCGACCTGCTTGCGAGCCTTGGCCGCCATAAGGTCACGCCAGTGACACCTATGGGTGAAAAATTTGACCCGAATGTGCACGAAGCCATGTTCGAAGCGCCAGGCACCGGCCAGCCTGCTGGTACGATTATCGAAGTTGTCGAAACTGGCTATGTGATGGATGAACGCCTCTTGCGCCCAGCCAAGGTGGGGATTGCCAAAGACGGCTAAAATTAGCGGTTATCTGGCGGATTAACGCGCCGTAAGGTTAAATTTATTCGGCCACCTTCATGAAATGGCGCGACCGTGCCCAGGCGTTGCGATGAGCCGTGCAATACCCGATCAATGCCATGAAAATACAGGCGCGACGGCCCACCAAACACAAATACATCGCCGCTATGCAACCGCATGGACCGCGTTGACCCGCGCCGTTGCGGGCCGCCCATCCGAAACACCGCGGTATCGCCTAATGACACCGACACAACCGGCGCATCGAGCGCAGTTTCATCGCGGTCCTGATGCAGGCCCATTTTAGCTTTGGGTGCGGCATAATAATTTATCAGACAACACTCTGGCGGTGCGCGATACCCGGTCACATCATCCCACAAAGCCAGCAAAGCATCTGGTATTTGTGGCCAAGCCGCGCCAGTTTCAGGGTGATGGGGCTGATAGCGATAACCCTCGCGATCCGACACCCAACCCAACGCGCCGGCATTGGTCATCGTAATTGACCAAGGCTGACCTGTGCGCGGCATACGCGGCACAAACAGCGGCGCGGCAGCGATAATGCGACTTAAATCAGCCAAAACAGCGTCCTGCGCATCGCCAGACCAATATTCCGGGTAATAGTGCGTGCCAGCCCCCAGCACATCGGTAACCTTATTGTCGTGCATGATTATTACACCTTCAACCTTGTAGCCTTGCCGCTTGCTACCTATATAAACCTGTAATCGGGGTTGGAAAGCGGCCCGCATAGCGCGCCCACCACACCGAACGTTATGTTTCTGAGAGGAATTAGCAGGAGAAGCTCACAATGGGTAAGGTAATCGGGATTGACCTCGGCACAACCAATTCATGCGTATCTGTCATGGATGGAAGCACGCCAAAAGTTATCGAGAACGCTGAGGGCGCACGCACCACGCCGTCCATGGTTGCGTTTACCGACGAAAGCGAGCGCCTTGTCGGGCAGCCGGCCAAACGCCAAGCCGTCACCAATCCGATCAACACGCTATTCGCTATCAAACGGCTGATCGGGCGCACATTTAACGACCCGGCCACCAAAAAAGATATCGACATGGTGCCTTACGACATTGTCGCCGCTGATAATGGCGATGCCTGGGTGAACGCCGCTGGCGAAAAATACTCGCCATCGCAAATCTCGGCTTTTATTTTGCAAAAAATGAAGGAGACAGCCGAAAGCTATCTTGGTGAAAAGGTGGAGCAGGCCGTTATCACTGTGCCGGCTTATTTTAACGACGCCCAGCGTCAAGCCACCAAGGATGCCGGTAAAATTGCCGGTCTGGAAGTCTTGCGCATTATCAACGAACCGACGGCGGCGTCACTGGCCTATGGCCTGGACAAAAACGACGGACAGACAATCGCAGTTTACGACCTTGGCGGCGGGACGTTTGATGTATCGATACTGGAAATCGGTGACGGCGTATTTGAAGTGAAATCAACCAATGGCGACACATTCCTCGGTGGTGAGGATTTTGATATATCGTTGGTGGACCATTTGGCAGAGGAATTTCAAAAGGAAAACGGCATCGACCTGCGCGGCGATAAGCTCGCGCTTCAGCGCCTGAAAGAAGCCGCTGAGAAAGCCAAAATTGAGCTGTCATCATCGAGCCAGACAGAAGTAAACCTGCCATTTATTACAGCCGATGCCTCTGGCCCGAAACACCTGAACCTCAAGCTGACGCGCGCCACATTCGAGGCCATGGTTGAAGAGCTGGTGCAACGCACCCGCAAACCGTGCGAAGACGCCATGAAAGATGCAGGCATGGCGGCCAGCGAGATTGACGAGATCGTGCTCGTCGGCGGACAAACGCGCATGCCGCGCATCCGCGATTTCGTCAAAGACGTTTTCGGCAAAGAGCCGAATATGAGTGTGAACCCCGACGAAGTGGTTGCCATGGGCGCCGCCATTCAAGCCGGCGTGTTACAGGGCGATGTTAAAGATGTTTTGTTGCTGGACGTAACCCCGCTTTCGCTTGGCATTGAAACACTGGGCGGGGTTTTCACCCGCCTGATCGACCGCAACACCACCATCCCGACCAAGAAATCGCAAGTATTCTCAACCGCTGATGATAATCAAGGTGCGGTGACAATTAGCGTGTGTCAGGGCGAACGCGAAATGGCGTCTGACAACAAAAACCTTGGGCAGTTCAACCTTGAGGGCATTCCGCCTGCACCGCGCGGCGTACCGCAAATCGAGGTCGCCTTTGACATTGATGCAAACGGCATTGTGAGCGTGTCAGCGACCGACAAGGCAACCGGCAAAGAACAGACAATCCGCATCGAGGCGTCCGGTGGACTGTCCGATGACGATATCGAGCAGATGGTCAAGGATGCCGAAGCAAATGCCGAAGCCGATAAAGAACGCCGCGAAAGTGTGGAGGTGCGCAATAATGCAGAAAGCCTGATCCACGCGACGGAAAAATCAATCTCTGAAAACGAAGAAACCGTCGAAGCCGATGATCGCGCGGCGGCAGAAACCGCTATTGCCGAACTGCGCACTGCGCTCGAGGGCGACGACAAAGCCGATATCGAAGCCAAAGCGCAAGCGCTCACGCAAGCCGCGATGAAAATTGGCGAAGCGGTTTACAAAGCCCAGCAGGAAGCTGCCGGAGAAGCTGCGGCTGCGGAGGATGCTCAAGACGAGGAAAACATCGTCGACGCCGATTTCGAGGAAGTGCCAGAAGACGATTCCGACGACAAAAAAGCATCTTAACCGCGCAAGTATCAGGAGCCGCCGCATGGCAAAAGAGGACTATTATGCCCTGCTTGGTGTCAAAAAGACTGCCGGCGATGCCGAACTAAAATCAGCCTATCGCAAATTGGCAAAGCAGTATCACCCGGACGTTAATCCGGGCGACGCAGCAGCTGAACTTAAATTCAAAGAAGTTTCAGAAGCCTATGACATTTTGAAAGACCCCCAAAGCCGGGCTGCCTATGACCAGTTTGGTCATGCCGCCTTTGAGGGCGGCAATGGGCCGTCAGCAGGCGGCGGTGCCGGCGGGGGCTTTTCGAACTTTGGCGATTTCGGCGGCATGGGCGATATTTTCGAAGAATTTTTTGGCGGCGGGCGCGGTGGTCGTCGCCGACAGCAGCGCCGTGGCACGGATCTGCGCGCCGAAATAAACATCTCATTGGAAGAAGCCTATGACGGTACTGAGCGGCAGATTAACCTTACCCGTGCCGTGGCGTGCGAAGCATGCGATGGTAGCGGTGCACGGGCGGGCACATCGGCCAGCACATGCGGCACATGTAATGGCCACGGAAAAGTGCGCGCGCAACAAGGGTTTTTCATGGTTGAGCGCCCGTGTCATACCTGCCAAGGCTCTGGACAGGTTATCACCGATCCATGTTTGTCATGCGCCGGACAGGGCCACAAACAAAAAGCGCGCACATTATCTGTCAGCGTGCCTGCCGGCGTTGAAGACGGCACCCGCATTCGCCTGTCAGGCGAAGGTGATGCGGGCGAGCGCGGCGCCGTGGCGGGGGACCTCTATGTGTTTGTGAATGTCCAGACGCACAGCTATTTGCAGCGCGACGGAGCTGACCTTTTCTGTGCCATGCCAGTGCCTTTCGGCCTCGCGGTTAAAGGCGGTGCGCTTGATGTGCCTTTGCTGGACGGCAAGCGCGTGAAGCTGACCATTCCCGCTGGTGCCCAAACCGGACAGCAATTTCGTTTGCGCGGAAAAGGCATGCCAGTTTTGCGGGCACGCAGCCATGGCGATCTGTACATACAAATTGATGTCGAGATGCCCCGCAAGCTGAGCCGAAACCAACAAAAATTGCTGGATGCCTTCGAAGCCAGCCTCGAAGATGGTAATTATCCAGGCGTCGCAGAGTTCAAGGCCCGCAGCAAAAGCTAATAGCCCCAGGGCAAAAGCTAATAGTGCGGCGCGGCGCGGCCTGCTATATAAGAAACCATGAGACTTTTGGTAAATGGATGCGCAGGACGCATGGGCCGGACACTGGTCCGGTTGATTAATGACACCCCTGCGCTTGACCTACATGGCGGCCTTGAGGGGCCTGATCACCCGGACATGGGAACTGATCTCGGCACGCTGGCGGGCCTTCCGGCGCTCGGGCTGGCCTTGGGCGGCGATGCGCTGGAGTTGATTGCCGGCGCCGACGCTGTTATTGATTTTTCAACACCGGCTGCCACGCTTGAAATGGCGAGTTTGTGCGCACAGGCGCGTATCGTTCACGTCATCGGAACAACGGGGTTTAGTGACGAAGACAACGCCTCCCTCGCCGCGGCTGCCCGACACGCGACACTCGTGAAATCAGGTAATATGAGCCTAGGCGTAAACCTTATGGCCGCGTTGGTGCGCCAAGCAGCTCAAGCGCTGGGCGATGATTGGGATATTGAAATTTTGGACATGCACCACCGCCACAAGGTCGACGCACCATCCGGCACGGCGCTTTTGCTGGGCGAGGCAGCGGCCGACGGGCGCGACATTAACTTGGCGGAAAAGCGCGATAGCGGGCGCGATGGCGTGACCGGCGCACGCGCTGCTGGTGCTATCGGCTTTGCCGTTCTGCGTGGCGGCTCAGTTATCGGGCATCATGACGTTATTTTCGCAGGTGACGATGAGCAAATCATTCTCGGCCACCGCGCAGAGTCACGCGATATTTTTGCACGCGGCGCGCTCAAGGCTGCGCAATGGGCCCATGGGCGTGGCCCCGGGCTTTTTTCCATGCAGGATGTGCTCGGTATTTCTTAGGCAGTGCATTGCTCAAATAATCGTTTTTTTCAGACAAGGTTTTTCAATTTTCGGGGATCGCAAATATGAGCCAACTAATTCTCGTCCGTCACGGCCAGAGTGAGTGGAACCGGCAAAACCTGTTCACCGGATGGCGCAACCCAGACCTAACAGAGCAAGGCGTTCGCGAGGCTCGCAATGCAGGTAAAGCACTGAGGGCCGAAGGTATCCGCTTTGACATTGGCTTCACATCCGAGCTGATGCGGGCACAAAAAACCTGCTCACTTTTGCTGGATGAACAGGGCCAGACAGATTTGGAGGTGATCAGGAACGTGGCGCTTAACGAGCGCGATTATGGCGACCTATCGGGCCTCAATAAAGATGATGCGCGCGAAAAATGGGGCGAAGACCAAGTTCATATCTGGCGGCGCTCCTATGACACGCCGCCACCCGGTGGTGAAAGCCTAAAGGACACAGCCGAAAGGGTATTGCCTTATTTTAATGCCGAGATCATGCCGCATATTCACGCCGGCGAGAGCGTTCTGGTTGCCGCGCATGGCAACTCGCTGCGCGCGCTTGTTATGGTTCTGGACGTGTTAAGCGAGGACGAAATTACGGGCGTCAACATCGCGACGGGAGAGCCTTATATTTATGACCTCATGACTGATGGCAGCGTGACCAGCAAACGCATTTTGCCAGTTGGCTAATTCTCTCACGAGTTAAGCGCAACGCCTTCCGCCGCCAGCACGCGGGCTTTTATTTGCAAGCCCCAGCGATACCCGTTCAAACTCCCATCTGCGGCAAGCACACGGTGACAAGGCACCAAAAGCGAAACCGGATTTGAGCCAACTGCGCGACCCACAGCCCGCGGCGCAGAATTAACCGCATCAGCAATGTTTTTATAGCTAACAATTTGCCCGTGCGGGATATCCAACAAAGCCTGCCAGACACGGTGCTGAAACGCGGTACCCGAAAGCGCGAGCGCAGCTGGCGCGTGGCATGCACGCGCCGCAACCTGCCCGACACCAGTCGAATCTTCCTGCCATGCCGCCGGTTGCCATTTTTTGTCAAGATCAACGCGAATTTGCGCCGCCTCCCGTGCGTCGCAAAAGCCCCAGAAAACGATGTCAGGGCCGCGCATAATAACGAAAGCTGGCCCGTAAGGAGTGGCACAGTCCATGCCATATCGAAATGTTTGACCACGAAACGCCTTGTAGGAAACAAATGAGACACGTTGCGAAATTTGAGTATCTGCGTGCAATGCGCCCTGCTTACCGCTTTGATCCGTGCTGTGATGCATATTTTGATGGGCCATGTTTTTCCCCCTATTTTTTGTCAGGCTGGCACTTTTCACTATCCGAGTCAAAATAGGTTGGGGAAAAGCCTAGGCGTGGCGCGTGCGAAACTCCGATAATGTGCGCTCCAGCGTCGCCGCCAGCGACCCGCGCTCCTCCGGAGCCAAAAACCCGCCAAGCGTGACCTTCTGCCCATGCGACGACAAAAATAGATCACCTGGAATGTCAGGATCGACCCGATTTTTCTCAAGGCGGATGCGCACCCAATACGGGTCGAAAGCCCAATCACGCACTTGGCCGCCCGGGGTCACTTTGGACAGCACCAGCCGCCCATCACGCATTTCCAGCATTTCATAGCGCCGCCCACGCCGGTAATTAACACGAAACGCCCAATACAGCAGCAAAATATCCAGGCCGAAAAACCCAAAAACCGGCCATGCGCCGATCGCCAGAAAAAATCCGCCCGCCACCAAACAAATGGCCGCGAACAAGACCATTAATATGGTGAAGCCCTGGCGTGACAGCGAGATGTTCGGGCGCAGCACCAGCTGGAAATTATCAGGCAATGTGGTGATATCATACATGACCATCAATCTAGCGCGCCCAAAGCCCGACGCAAGACACCTTGCCTGCGACGAATTTGCGCTACCGTCACGCTGAGGCTAAAGTGCGTCGCATGAAAAAAGCCGACATCCCTGTATTTTTCGAGCGCCTCTCGGCGGCAGACCCGGAACCGCAAACCGAACTGGCTTTCATCAACCATTTCACCCTGCTCGTCGCCGTTGTGCTCTCCGCACAAGCGACGGATAAAGGGGTCAATAAAGCAACCGGGCCGCTATTTGCCGTCGCCGACACCCCCGAAGCCATGGCCGCTCTGGGCGAAGATCGCATCCGCGCTTACATCAAAACCATCGGGCTTTACCGCAATAAGGCGAAAAATGTGCATGCGCTGTCAGTCATGTTGCGCGACAGATTTAACAGCGAAGTGCCCCAAGACAGGGACACACTGATGCGCCTACCTGGAGTTGGCCGAAAAACCGCAAATGTCGTAATGAACGAAGCGTTCGGTGTGGCAACCTTTGCGGTGGACACGCATGTGTTCCGGCTTGGTAACCGAACCGGCCTCGCACCCGGCAAAACTGTGTTGGAGGTGGAGAAAAAGCTGGAAAAACGGGTACCCGAACCCTATCGTCTGCATGCACATCACTGGTTGATTTTGCATGGGCGATATATTTGCGTGGCGCGAAAGCCAAAATGTGGCACCTGCACAGTACGCGATTTGTGCCGCTACAAGGCAAAAACCGCCTAGCCAACACCGCGTTCTATCGCGACCCGAATTTTATCAGGAGTTGTTTCATGTCAGCGTCTTCCCCTTCAAAACGTCCCCTCATTACTGGTATGGGCGCGGCCCTCGTCGATCTTTTTGCCGATGTCGATGACGCCACGCTAGAAAATCTAGGCAGCCCCAAAGGGTCCATGACCCTCGTTGACCCCCCACGTGCAGCTGAACTGAGTGCCGGCGTTGACATTCACACACACCGGCCCGGTGGGTCAGCCGCAAACACGTTGGCCGGTCTTGCTGGTTTGGGCATGGCTGGCGGGTTTATCGGCAAGGTTGGCGATGACGCGCTGGGACAGATTTTCACGGCCAGCATGACAGATCTCGGCGTCACATTTCCTGTGACCCCATGCGATGCCAGTGTCCATCCGACAGGGAACTGTCTCGTGCTCGTCACCCCCGATGCAGAGCGCACCATGCACACATTGCTGGGCGCGTCGGTGACAACCGCCTCGGAAGATTTGCGTACCGACATGCTGGACGCGACCGGCATTTTATTTTGCGAGGGCTATGTTTGGGATAGCCCGACAGCCCGCGAGGCATTTTTACATGCCGCCGCGCACGTCAAAGCTGGTGGCGGGAAAATCGGTTTTTCGCTCTCAGATAGTTTTTGTGTCGAACGCCATCGAGAAGGTTTTTTGAAATTATTCGAAAACGATATCGATATCCTACTTGCCAACACCGCCGAGGCGACAACCTTGCTGGGCGTAGACCAGATGGACGATGTCGTCACCGCTATGCACGAGGCCAGAGTTGATGGCGCAATAACATCCGGGCCCGAGGGGGCGGTAATTGTAAGCGGTGATGAGGTGGTCAGTGTGCCCGCGCGCGCAGTCGACAAGGTGGTCGATCTAACCGGTGCTGGCGACCAGTTTGCGGCAGGCTACCTGTGTGGCGTCGCCACCGGACGCGACCCTGAGACTTGCGGCACGATGGGGGCATTGGCCGCATCGGAAGTTATTCAACACTTCGGCCCGCGCCCCGAAGCCGGACTAATTGAGGTGTTTGCTGCAAACGGCCTACCTGTTTCCTGACTATTTATGGAATAACCGCTGACCGGGCAATTATATTTTGCGCAACAATACCTGATCGATGGCATGATCCGGCGCTTTGTGAAGTACGAGATCAGCGCGGCCCCGTGTCGGCAGAATATTTTCCTTTAAATTGGCCAGATTAATGCGCCGCCAGATGTCGCGCGCAGTATCAACGGCTTCGGCTTGCGTCAACTCGGCATAGCGATGGAAATAAGCCCCCGGCTCACGAAATGCTGTTTTCTTAAGCGATAAAAAACGCTCAACATACCACTCCTCAATCACCTGCTCACCAGCATCAATATAAATCGAGAAATCAAAAAAATCGGACACCACTGTTGTGTCATCGGGTGCGCCACTGCCCTGCTGTGTGTTTTTGCCGCCCGTTGCCGGCTGTAGCACATTCAACCCCTCGACAATCAGAATGTCTGGATGGGTCACAGATATTTTTTCATCTCTCAAGATATCATACGCATTATGCGAATAAACCGGCGCCTCGGCCTTTGCAGTACCCGATTTTACCGCCGTCAAAAAAGTGAGCAGACTTTTCAAGTCAAATGATTCTGGAAACCCTTTGCGTTGCATCAGCCCGCGTTCTTCCAGCACAGCATTGGGGAAAAGAAAACCGTCAGTCGTGATCAGATCAACCTTCGGATGCGACGGCCATCGCGCCAACATCTCGCGCAAAATACGCGACGTCGTACTTTTTCCGACAGCCACCGAGCCGGCAACCCCTATGATATAAGGTACTTTGACCTCCTGCCCGAGAAATTCGTTGGTGGCCCCGTATAATTCTTGAGCGGCTTCGACATACAGATTAAGGAGGCGAGAGAGCGGCAGGTAAATCTCTTCGACCTCGCGCAGAGATATGGTTTCCCCCAAGCCTCGCAGCTTAACAAGATCATCCTCATTGAGCGTCAGTTCAGCACCTTCGCGCAAACGCGACCACTCCTGCGCGGAAAATTCACGATATGGTGATGTTAAGGCCCTAACATGCTCACTCATTTTTCCACTTCCTGTTACGCGACGAGATAATCGCTCGCCGCCTCTTCTGTACGGCTGTTCCGGCGAGAGGTGTTGTTAATCACCGCGTGTCGCTTTTTCAACCAGTCCAGACGTGCCGGCACGCCGCGCCAACTCATCCATCAACTGTTCCAGCGTAACACCCCGCGCCACCAGTACAACAAGCAGATGATAGAGAAGGTCGCCCGCCTCTCCAATCAGCGCAGCGTCATCATCGCTCAAGGCCGCAACGATAGTTTCGGCGGCCTCCTCGCCCAGCTTGCGGGTTGCACGCGGCAAATCGGCCAATAGCTGGGCCGAATAACTATCACCAGGATCAGCAGTTTTCCGCGTCTCAATGGTGGCAAAAAGCTCTCCAAGCTGTTGCACGTTCATGTCGGGTTTCATGTCGGGTTTTGCCATTTCAAGCTCCTTTCCCACTAGGCTATCACGACGCCAACCGCACCGGGATACCGGCATCGGCCATTGCCTGTTTTGCTTCGGCAATCGTATAGGTGCCAAAATGAAATATCGAAGCGGCAAGCACGGCGTTGGCATGGCCCTCGCGCACACCGGCAACCAAATCATCTAACGCACCAACGCCCCCCGAAGCGATAACCGGCACCCGCACACGATCTGACACGGCGCGTGTGAGAGCGAGGTCGAAACCGCTTTTCGTGCCGTCGCGGTCCATTGACGTCAGCAAAATCTCGCCTGCGCCCCGCCCAGCCATATCATCGGCAAATGCCAGCGCATCAATACCGGTTGCTTGGCGTCCACCATGGGTAAAGATTTCCCATTTATTATCTTGGGTTTTTTTGGCGTCGATCGCGACCACAATGCATTGCGATCCGAATTTTGCCGCAGCGCGCGAAATGACCTCAGGCTCCCGCACCGCTGTTGTGTTGAACGATACTTTATCAGCGCCAGCCAGTAGAAGGCTGCGCACATCTTCCTCGCTGCGCACGCCCCCACCAACGGTAAGTGGCATAAAGCATTGTTCGGCTGTCCGGCGCACAACATCGATCAATGTCGCGCGATTTTCATGGCTGGCCGAAATATCGAGGAAGCATAATTCGTCCGCACCGGCGGCGTCATAGGCACGCGCTGCTTCAACCGGATCACCGGCATCAACAAGGTCGACAAAATTAACGCCTTTAACCACGCGCCCTTCATGCACATCAAGGCAGGGAATGACCCGCACTTTCAGCATGCGACCACCCCGTCCAGCGCCAGAACCTCTGCCGCCGATAAGCGCCCATCATAGAGCGCGCGACCTGAAATGGCCCCGACAATGCCGCTATCCGCAACATCAATCAGGTCTTTAACGTCTTGCAATCCAGCCAGCCCGCCCGAGGCGACGACCGGAATGGAGACGGCGCGCGCCAGTGCCGCCGTGGCTGCAATATTGACGCCCTTCAGCAAGCCGTCGCGGTCAATGTCTGTGTAGATCAACGCCGCAACGCCTGCATCTTCAAAGCGCAAGGCCAACTCTGTCGCCGACAGCGTGCTTTCCTCAGCCCAGCCCTCGACGGCGACATTGCCATCGCGCGCATCAATACCAACGGCAATATGGCCCGCAAAAGCCTGACATGCCTCGTACACAAGCTGCGGGTTTCGCAACGCTGCCGTTCCGAGAATAACCCGGTCGACGCCCTTCTCCAGCCATGCCGCAATAGTTGAAATATCGCGGATACCCCCGCCCAGCTGGGTGAAAGCGGGGCTAGCATCTAGCGCCGTTTCTACAGCAGCCATATTGACCGGCGCGCCGGCAAAGGCCCCATCCAGATCTACAATGTGCAAATGACCGAAGCCTTGTTCGGCAAAAGCACGCGCCTGATCGGCCGGGTTGTCATTAAAAATCGTCGCGCGATCCATGTCGCCCTGCTCGAGACGCACGCACCGGCCTTCTTTCAAATCAATGGCGGGGAAAATAATCATGGCTTCCAGTTTACAAAATTTTCAATGAGCTTAAGACCGGCCGCCTGACTTTTTTCGGGATGAAACTGCGTGCCAATCATATTGTCCCGCGCCAGAGATGCAACGAAAGGGCCGCCATAATCGGCTTCAGCAGCAATCATAGCAGGGTCTTCTGGGTGCGCGGCGTAGCCATGCACGAAATAGAAATTTTCACCGTCAAGCCCATCAAGAACGCAGTGTTCCCCACGCAAATTCAGCCCGTTCCAACCCATATGCGGCACTTTGTGGGGTGAAGCGACATCAAGCGCATCAACCGAACCGGCGACCCATGCAAGCCCTTCGTGCCTGCCGCGTTCGGTACCAGTTGCACACATCAGTTGCATGCCCACACAAATTCCAAGAAACGGGCGTCCGTCGCGGGTCACGCGTGCGTCCAAGGCGGCCTGCAACCCGTCAATCGCCCGCAACCCGTCGGCGCAATCGCCAAACGCACCGACGCCCGGCAAAACGATGTGATCAGCGGTCGCAATAGTGTCGGGGTCGCATGTTACATGCACGGTGCGGTGCGGTGCACAGCGCGCAAAAGCCTTTTCCGCCGATCGCAGATTACCAGAGCCATAATCAATGATTGCAATGCTCACGTGCCTATCGCCTCGTTAACGCTTGCCCGTCAGCTGCCCAGCACACCCTTGGTTGACGGTACCGCATCGGATTTGCGCGGATCGATCTCAATCGCCTCGCGCAACGCCCGCGCCAGGCCCTTGAAACAGCTTTCAACAATATGGTGGTTATTTTCGCCATACAGATTTTCGATATGCAGCGTAATGCCCGCGGCTTGCGCAAAGGCTTGAAACCATTCCTTAAACAACTCGGTGTCCATGTCACCCAGCTTGGGTTTTGTAAACGCAACCCGCCAAACCAAATAAGGGCGTTGGGACACGTCCAGCGATACGCGGGTACAGGTTTCATCCATCGGGATGATGGCAGATCCATAGCGCGTGAGACCCTTAAAATCACCCAGCGCCTCGCGCACGGCCTCACCGAGCACAATGCCGGTATCTTCGGTTGTGTGGTGAAAATCAATATGCAAGTCGCCCTCGGCCCGCACCTTGAGATCGATCAAGGAATGACGAGACAATTGCTCCAGCATGTGATCGAGAAATCCGATCCCTGTCGACACATCATAATCGCCGGTCCCGTCCAGATTTACACCGACCTCAATCGAGGTTTCCTTGGTCTTGCGCGCCCGCGTCGCCATCCGCTGTGACATTGCTTTCATCCTTCGCTGTAAGGTTTCTTTTTGTACACCGATTTTCGTTGCTTTACAGCCGACAAATTAGCCGTCCACGCAAACATCATCATCGCATGCGCAACCGCAAATATAATGCGCCATCGCCGCCATGCGCGGCGGCGGCTGGCTCATAAGCAATCACCAATTGGTTCATAGGCGGTTCGGCCAACCATAACGGCACTTCGCGCCGCAATACGCCCGTGCCTGCACGCCCCTTACCGGTGATGACGAGCACCCATTTCTGCTTGGCTTGCACCGCCGCGCTAATGAAGCCAACAAAGCGCGCACGCGCCTGTGCCGCTGACAAACCGTGCAAATCGAGGCGCGCTTCAATCTCGATGGACCCGCGCGCGAGGCGGCGTTTTGATTTCGGCTCAAGGCGCGTGGCTGGCGCGGGCATGTTTTGTTGCACGACACTTTTGAGCGCTTTTTGCGGTCGGATCGTTTTAGAAGATGCAGGGGTGCGAACAGATGCAGATGTCGGTGCAGCGGAGGGCTGTGATTTGGCCGGCTTATTTTTTGCGCTAGCCTTTGCCCGCACACTGGCAAGTGTTTGGACATGGCGGGCGCGCCGCAGGGCTGGCAATGGTTCGGCTTGTGCCGCCACACGCGCCCATAATTCCGCGTCTTCATCAGACAGGGCAGGGGTGCCGCCCGACGCTTTTTTCTTGTCACGCGGCCCGGTCAAAAAATATGTCCTACTCAGTCTCAGTTGCGACCAAAAGCCAATTCGGGCTGTCGGAATTGACGTGGCGTTCAAACGTCCACAGATCGCGGCTGCGCACCGGCGCAGGTTTTTCGTCCGCCTCATTAGCTTGGCTGATATGGGAAATTAACTCTGCGCTATACCGCACGGACAGGCGCACAGTGCCATTATCATACTCGGCGTCTTCAATAGCCGGGCGGGCCAGAGAATGGATTTCCGTCACCAGGTGCTCGCCAGCCGCAGCGCGCTGGTCAATAGCAGCCTCGAAGCCAGCCAGAACATCGGGGCCAAGAAATTGCTTCACGCCCGACAGATCGCCAGCCGCGAAATCGAGCAAAATCATCTCATATATCTGGCGTGCGCCCTCAACAAACGTCGCTTCGTCAAAATCGGGGTCGTTTTCGCGCACCAGTGACAGGCCCCTGCCCGTCTGAATGGGGGTGTCGTCGATGGGCGCAGAGAACGGCTTGGGTGTAACCGCATCAGCGGACCCATCATCCAAGTCGCCGGTCTCATTGCTTGAATTATCATTCGCGGTTTCCGTTATCTGTTCACGAGCAGGGTGCTCCGATGCGCCATTCTTCGTCTCGCTCTTTGTGTCAAAAGCCTCGCGGTTCAAACGATACGCATCACGACGATCCGCGCGGTCGTCCTCCTCGTTGCGCAAACCCAGCACGGATCGCAACCGATAAAAAACTGCAATTACAATGATCAATAAAATGAGGTTAACGAGATCGATAAGAAGCTCCTATAAATGTCTGCGTTAGTATGCCCTTTTTTACGTCGCGTGTTAAGCACTGGCCTGCATCCCTTCAGATGTTATGATGCCGCATTAAGGAGACTTGAATGCCCGGCCTAATTCCCCTCATTTTAATTATCGTGCCGATTATCGAGATATTTCTGTTCGTGCAAATTGGCGGCGCTATCGGCCTTGGGTGGACATTTTTCGTCATTTTACTGACCGCCATGCTCGGGGCGCGTGCCATACGGCGCCAGGGGCTAAACGCGTTGGCGCGCGCGCAATCGCAAATGGCCGCGGGCGAAGCGCCCGTGGGCGAAATCGTGCACGGCGTACTGATTTTGCTCGCTGGCGTGTTTTTGCTGACGCCCGGCTTTCTGACTGATTTTCTTGGGCTTTTTCTCCTATGGCCCGCGGGTCGGGTGATCATTCTCGAATTTGCCATGGGCCTCATTCTGCCAAGTCTTTTTGCCCGTTTTAGCAACGGTCGCAACGCACCCGCCCGCAAGGCCGATCCGAATGTCATTGACGGCGATTATCGCGTTGAGGATCCCGACGATTAAGTCCATTATCCCCTCACATGCACCCTTGAGACATAAGAACAGAGAGACAAGTATGAGTGAAACATCGAACCCGAACCCCGAAGTAGCGTCTGAAAATGGTGAAGCTACTCAGCCGGGCCTGCAGATCCTGACGCAATATGTGCGTGATTTGTCTTTTGAAAATCCAGCCGCGCCCGCACTTGCGCCCCCCGATGGCGGCAACCCCGATGTCAGCGTTGACGCCAATGTGAACGCCCGCAAGCTCGCAGAAAATGATTATGAGGTCGGGCTTAAGTTTACCATCCAGGCAAAATTCGGTGATCAGGTCGCGTTTATCGCGGAACTTTTGTATTGCGGCGTGTTCCGGCTGATACACATTCCTGAAAACGATATTAAACCGGTTTTGCTCATCGAGGCTCCGCGCCAGCTGTTTCCCTTTGCCCGCCGTATTCTCGCGGATGTGACACGCGATGGCGGCTATCCGCCCATTTTACTCGATCCGATCGACTTTCTCGATCTGTATCGGCGCGGCGAACACGCCCAAACCGAAGACCCCGATCCGGATGATTCACCGACCAGTTCTGCTGGTCCTGAAGAAGACACGCATTGAGCAGCGTTCGGCGGCATTAAGCTTTATCTTGCTCTGGGCCGAGCCAGACCGCTGTCTGAGGTAGCTCATCAAGAAAAGCGCGATGCGCAACACGTTCATCCTCCGAGATACGCGGCGCAAGCGGTGTCGGCCTACGGCGCTGGGTATGCCGCGCACCGTTCGCGTTTAAGTCGGCATTTGGGCCGCCATCTGAACCGGCTTTTGGCCCGCCCTTTGCGCCCGATGCACGCGCAGCATCAGCCTGAAAAACAAGCCCGGGCTGGCGTCCACCGGACAGCTCCAAGTACACATCGGCCAGCAACTCGCTGTCGAGCAGAGCGCCGTGATGCACACGCCCCGAATTATCGACACCAAAACGCCGACACAGTGCATCCAACGAGGCCGGTGCACCGGGGAAGCGTTTGCGCGCCATGGCCAACGTGTCGATGATTGGGCTGTCATCAAGGCTGTCGCGACCTAGATGTGCGAGTTCTGCATTGATGAATTTCATATCAAAAGAGGCATTGTGAATAACCAGCGGATCATTGCCGATAAAGGCTAAGAACCCATCTACGATGTCGCCGAATTTGGGTTTGTCGGCCAAAAACGCGTCGCTGATCCCGTGTATCGCCTCGGCCTCGGGCGACATTGGCCGATCGGGGTTAATATACACATGATAAGTCTCGCCGCTGGGTAAGCGGTTAACCAGCTCAAGACACCCAATTTCCACGATTTTATCACCGCGCGTTGGATCGAGCCCCGTGGTTTCTGTGTCCAAAATGATTTCACGCATGTGTTTAAGCCCCGGTTTCTTGTTCGTTTTCTTGCTTACCTTCTTCTTGGCGACCCGTTGCACGCGCCAACCGACCCTGAAGCGCCGTGCCTTGGCGGTCGCGCAGTGCGGTAAGAATTTCTTTCACCTGCCGGTGCGCATCCGCAACAGAAACCGAACTATCGACGACGAAATCGGCCGCCGCCCGCTTTTGCGAATCCGGCACTTGTTTAGAAATTATATCCTCAAATTTTTCAGCTGTCATACCCGGCCTGTTGAGCACGCGTGCGCGCTGGATGTCCGCCGGTGCCGACACGACGACGACGCAATCAACAAATTCATGACCGCCAGTTTCAAAAAGCAGCGGAATATCCAACAACACATGCGTCGCCCCTGCCTCGCCTTGAGCCGTCAGAAAATCAACCTGTGATGCACCAGCGAGCGGATGTACCACGCGCTCCAGCTCCTTCAGCTTGGCGGGGTCTTTCAGCACAATCTGGCCAAGCGCAGCGCGGTCCACCGCACCATCGCTCACGGCTTCGGGAAACATATCCTTGATCGGGCCGACAGCCGCGCCGCCTTTTTCATAGAGCGCATGCACTGCAGCATCGGCATCATAGCGCGGTACGCCCTCGCGCTCAAACAGGGCCGCGGTTTGCGTTTTGCCCATGCCGATCGAGCCGGTTAGTCCGATTAAGTACATTATGCTTCTCCAAGATCCTTGTGTAGCTGGTCGCGCAAATTCGTATCAAAATGGGGCTTATGCCCCAACCACAACGCAAAGGCATGAGCCGCCTGATGCACCAACATGCCCAAGCCGCTAATGGGTGTCAGCCCGCGCGCCTGTGCACGGGCCAGTAAATCGGTCGTAAGTGGCGTATAGACAATATCGGCAACCAGCGCGTCGGGGGCCAACATGTCGAGTGGCATGTCGAGCGCGGGCGCGCCCTGCATACCAAGGCTGGTTGTGTTAACGAGGAGCCTGGCGTCTTGTGCAGCGACAGCGCGGTCATCCCAATCAAACACGCGCACCCCGTCGGAGGCCGGCGCGAGATCAAGCAGGCTTTGCGCACGCGCGCGGGTTCGGTTGGCGACGCGGATATCACCAATGCCAGCATCAATGAGCGCCCCAAGAATAGCGCGCGCTGCACCGCCCGCGCCCAGCACCAGCGCCGGGCCCGTTAATCGTTCGGGCGCATCCTGCAAACTGTCAATGAACCCCAGACCATCAGTATTATGGCCGGTTATTTTCTCGGGCGTCAGGCAAATGGTATTAACCGCGCCTAAATATTCCGCTGCAGCATCCCGCGTATCGACGGCGGTAAACGCTGCCTCCTTATGGGGGATAGTGACATTGACGCCGCTAAATCCAGCCGCGCGCAAAGTCTCTAATGTGGCACGAAAATCAGCCTCGGGCGGCACCGGCACGCGCTCGTATAATGCGTCAATACCCGCCTGCTGCAGCCAGTAATTATGGATAAGCGGCGAACGCGAGTGTGCCACCGGCCACCCAATTACGCCGAACCGCGCTGTCATGAAACCACCGCGTCACGCGCGCGCAACGCGGCCAATAGCGGCAATAGGGGTAGGCCCAAAATGGCAAAATAATCGCCGTCCACCGCCTCGAAAAGCTGGATGCCCGGCCCCTCCAGCTGATAGCAACCAACTGATTTCAATACATTTTCGCCTGCCTGTTCCAAATAAGCATCGAGAAATTCATCGCTGAAGTCGCGCATCTTCAAATGCACCTGTTGGATCAATGACCACGTCTGTGTACCGTTATCAAGCAACACTGTGCCGCTGATCAAAGCGTGGCTACGCCCTCTGAGAAATTTTAGATTTTCTCGCGCAGCGGTCATCGTCGCCGGTTTATCAAACAAGCGCCCTTCACACATTAATATTTGATCGGCACCAACCACCAGCCCGCCGCGTTCCACAGCGCTCGCTTTGGCGGCGGCAAGTTTTAGCGCCAGTTCGTCCGGTGTTCCCGTATGAGTTTTTTTTATCACATCTTCATCAACGCCTGACACGGCCACGTCAAACGTCAGCCCCGCGCCGCGCAATAATTCCGCGCGCACCTGACTGCCAGATGCGAGCGTGAGGTTTTTATGCATGTGCATCAGCTTCGCAACTCCGCACCCGGCGCGCCGCGCTCTTGGTATAAGTTCAAAATCGCGCTGGCTATTTCCTCGATTGATCGCCGCGTAACATCGATCACAGGCCAGTTATTACGGGCGAAAAGGCGACGTGCCTCTGCCGTTTCATGCTTGATAAGTTCAGGGTCGACATATTCCGTCTCATTATCCTCATGCATGGATAAAAGGCGGTTCTTGCGAATTTGCATCAATCGCTCGGTGCTGGTTGTCAGCCCGACAATCAGCGGGCGGGTCGCGCTGATTAGCTCATTAGGCGGGTCGATGCCTGGCACTAGCGGCACATTGGCCGCCTTGATGCCGCGATTAGCGAGATACATGCAGGTCGGCGTTTTTGACGTACGACTAACGCCGGTCAAAATAATATCTGCATCATCAAGATCACCTTGGCTCTGCCCATCATCGTGGCGAATGGTGTAATTTAACGCTGCGATCCGCTTAAAATAATCAGTATCCATTTCGTGCTGGCTGCCGGGCTTGCCGCTTATTTCCGCATTCAAATACGCGCCCATGGTCGTAACAAACGGATCGAGTACGGACATGCAAGGAATGTGCAGGCGGTTACATGCGCGCTCTAACGTCTGGCGCAATTCGGCATCGATAATCGAAAACATGACCGGCCCCGGATTTTCCTCGATCGACGCGATCGCGCGGGTGAGCGGTTTCTTTCCACGCACAAGGCCATAGACGTGCTCGATCGCGTGTGCACCTACAAATTGCGCGCAGACAGCTTTGGCCACGACATTGATGGTTTCGCCAGTACTGTCTGAAATCAGATGGAGGTGATAGTATTTTTCACTCACCGCGATGCGGCTCCGTTTTCCTGTGAATTATGTGAACAACGAGGATAAGTCGGGGTTCGGGGCTTTCCAAGTTTTTTTGTCCACATTCATACAATTTCATTGGGGTCTTTATACGCCGTTTAATAAACTGTTTTGGTCAGATGTGAAAATCGGGCACAAAATGAGCGCAGAGACAAAACGGTTTTTATCCCCCTTATTCTCGTTATTAAAAATATCTCGTGCAAGCTGTTCCTGATGGTCCAGCATGTATGATTATTAAGGTTTGTGGGTAAGCCTGATTTATCCCCATAATTACCATGAGAAAATCCACAGCTTGAGCATGTGTACATAATGCCGTCGGCCCAATAATCCACAGGCAAAACGACACACAAAAACAACTACTATTATTATTATTAATATATAAGGGGGGCTAACGAGAGGTCGCTGAGGTAATCTCTTCCATGTTTGAATTTGTCGCCAAAATGATATAGCGGGCAATAGACGAAACAATATCCATACAGGTGTACAAAACAGTGTCCAAACCAGTTATTGATCTGATTACCAACACGAATATTCCAACGACCCCGCCAATATGGTTAATGCGCCAAGCAGGTCGGTATCTGCCAGAATATCGAGACACCCGTGCGATAGCTGGTGGGTTTCTCGATCTATGTTACAACCCAAAACTTGCCGAAGAAGTTACCTTGCAGCCAATTCGCCGCTACGGTTTTGATGCAGCGATCGTGTTTGCTGATATTTTGCTCATTCCTCAAGCTATGGGGCAAAAACTGTGGTTTGAGACCGGCGAGGGACCGCGGCTTGATCCGATATCATCTGGTTCCAGCCTGTCTTTAGCGCGCACGCGCGCGCATTTGGCGCCGATTTGTGAAACTTTATCGCGTCTAACCACGAGCTTGCCTTCCGAGACGACATTGATTGGGTTCGCTGGAGCGCCTTGGACGGTGGCGACCTATATGGTCGCCGGCCGCGGTACGCCTGACCAGGCACCAGCGCGGCATTTGGCGGATACCAACCCGGATGCGTTTCAAGAAATTATCGATATGTTGGTCGAAGCGACAATCACCTATTTGGCCGATCAGATTGCGGCGGGTGCTGATATGATCCAGATTTTCGAAAGCTGGGCGGCAAGTCTGCGCGGCGCTGATTTTGAGCGTTGGTGTGTGCAACCAGTTAAGGCGATCATTGCTGGCCTGCGTGACAAGGGACTTACGACGCCCGTAATTGGATTTCCGCGTGGCGCGCATGGTGGGCTGGGTGCGTATGCTAGCACTGTTGGTTGCGACGTACTGGCGCTTGATACCGATGTTGACCGACAAGCTGTACGCGACGAGTGTGGGGCAGATGTCGTGTTGCAAGGCAATCTGGACCCGCAAATACTCGTGGCGGGCGGCGCGGCGCTTGATGCGGCGGTTGATGCTATTTTGGATGATTTTAAAGATCAGCGGTTTATCTTTAATCTTGGTCACGGCATTGTGCCGCAAACCCCACCAGAACACGTTGCCCAGCTGGTGGCTCGCATTAGAGGACAAAACTAAATGGCTTGGATGTGGCAGATCTCAGAGTGGTTCGAAGCACTTCATATCATCTCGGTTATGTTCTGGATGGCGGGTATGTATTACCTGCCCCGATTATTTGTCTATCATGCTGAAGCGATGGAGGCGGGGGATCCGCACACGGTGTTCGAAAAAATGGAAGCCAACTTGCTGCGTATCATCATGAACCCGGCAATGATCTCGGCTTGGGCTTTTGGGCTTTTGCTTATCTCACGGCCAGGATTTGCCAATAGTGCCGGGTTTTGGCTGTGGACGAAGCTTTTTCTCGTTATTGTGCTGTCCGGGTATCATGGATTTTTAGCGGCGGAACGCAAAAAATTTCTCACCGGAAGCACGCCGCACAGCTCACGTTTCTACCGTATGATCAACGAGATACCGCCTGTGCTGACGATTTTTATCGTGATACTTGTTGTCGTTCAGCCTTTCTAGCTTCCCCTATCGCTGGAATTTTGGTATGATGTTGCATCCCACGCAATTAGTAGCTCTTTCCCGCCACGCGTGGCGATTTCCCGATAGCAGGACAATATGGACCAGATCAGTCTTGAAGATCTCAAACAAAAGACGCCAACGGAATTGCTGGCTTTTGCCGAAGAGCATGAAATTGAAAATGCATCGGCAATGCTCAAGCAGGATATGCTGTTTGCGATATTGAAAAAGCTCGCCGATGATGATGTTAACATTATCGGGCAGGGCGTTGTCGAAGTGCTGCAGGACGGGTTTGGGTTTTTGCGTTCGCCGGATGCGAATTATTTGCCGGGGCCGGATGACATTTATGTCAGCCCGTCGCAAATTCGCCGTTTTGCTTTGCGCTCGGGCGATACGGTTCAAGGCGAAATTCGCAGTCCCAAAGACGGAGAACGCTACTTTGCCTTGCTTAAGGTCAATAAAATTAATTTTGAGGACCCGGAAAAAGCTCGCCAGAAAGTCCATTTCGATAATCTGACGCCACTGTATCCCGATAGTGCGTTCAAAATGGAAACCGAAGCGGTTGAAGGCAAAGACCTATCGTCCCGCGTGATCGACATTGTTGCACCATTTGGCAAGGGCCAGCGTGCGCTGATTGTGGCGCCGCCGCGCACCGGTAAAACGGTTTTGTTGCAAAACATTGCCAAATCCATCTCAGCCAACCATCCCGAATGTTATCTGATCGTGTTGCTGATTGATGAGCGGCCGGAAGAAGTAACCGACATGCAGCGCTCAGTGAAAGGCGAAGTGGTCTCGTCAACATTTGATGAGCCAGCGACCCGCCACGTGCAGGTGGCTGAAATGGTCATCGAAAAAGCCAAGCGTCTCGTCGAGCATGGGCGCGATGTGGTTATCTTGCTGGATAGTATCACGCGGCTTGGCCGAGCCTATAACACGGTGGTGCCCAGTTCCGGCAAGGTCTTGACCGGCGGCGTTGACGCCAATGCTTTGCAGCGGCCTAAGCGGTTTTTTGGCGCGGCGCGGAACATTGAGGAGGGCGGGTCGCTGACCATTATCTCGACAGCGCTGATCGAAACTGGCTCGCGCATGGACGAGGTAATCTTTGAAGAATTTAAAGGCACTGGTAACTCCGAAGTGGTGCTTGACCGCAAAGTTGCGGACAAGCGCGTTTTCCCGGCTATCGATATTATGAAGTCCGGCACGCGTAAGGAGGAGCTGCTCACAGACAAAGAGACGCTCAGCAAGATTTATGTCCTGCGACGAATTTTGAATCCGATGGGCTCGGTCGACGCCATCGAATTCCTGCTCGATAAGTTGAAGCAAACTAAATCCAACAATGATTTTTTCGACTCAATGAACACCTAGAACGTGGCGCATACGTGCAACGCTGAGAATGCCTTAGACCCGATGCCCGCCGTCAGCGCAGTGCTTGGGCAAGCGTTGCTAGCGAACGGGTATGCGCTGTGTCTGTGGCCTCTGCGTCATAATGCATGCCGCCGGGCCGCGTAAAGCCGTGGTCCTGCGCGGGGTAATCAAATAGCGAAACATGGGGCTGACCATCGAGGCCCGCATGCAGAGCGGCTTGCGCTTCGGGTGGGACAAACTCATCCTGACCGGCAATGTGCAGTATGAGCGGGGCAGAAATATTTGTCGCTTCGTCCAGCATGTCTTGAATACCTACGCCGTAATATCCAATGTTTGCGTCAGCATCTGTGCGCGTGGCGCCTAAATATGCCATGCGGCCACCCAGACAAAAGCCCAGCGTGCCAACCTTGCCCGTACACATGTCATCGGCCCGCAGGTAGTTGATCGCCGTCTGAATATCTTGAACACCAGTATCTTGGTCAAAGGCCGTCATGAGGCCGAAGGCTTTTTGAAGTTCGGCATCACCCGGATCCGTGATCGAAACATTGGGCTCTAGGCGCCAGAACAAATCCAGTGCCAGCGCGCAATAACCTTCGCCGGCAAGCCAGTCAGCAACGCTGCGAATATTGGGGTTCACGCCAAAGATTTCCTGAATAACGATCACGCCAGGCGCGGGACCATTGGCGGGGCGTGCAAGATAGGCATCAAAGGCATCGCCATCGGCGGGGATCGAAATATTTTGCGAGGTTGGTGTTTGGCTCATGGTGTTCCTCCATATCAGTTTTCATATCGACTAATCATAATTCTGCGTTCAGATCGCGCAAACGAAACTAGCTCTCTGATAGCCGGCGTTTCGCGCGCAGGTCATCAAGTTGTGCCATTAGTTTTTCAGCTTCGTGAACCGGAGGCAAGCACTGTTGGCCCGGGCACAGATAAGCGGTAGGGCGCCCGTTGAGGGCGGTCTTGCCGTGTGCGGGGTGGTCGGTGGGCAGTTCTGTGCCAGCTTGTATCTCTAATATGATGAGATCGTCTATGCCGTGCTCGCACGCGACGCGGGCAAGGGCCTCGTTTGCTTCATGTGTTGCCACATCATCAGCGTGGCGAGCCTCCTCTTCATGCGGCATGCAGATAACCAGTGTGGCCGGATGCTGGGCGAACGTGACAGCGTCGAGCAGGCTGGTCATGGCGGGGTAGTTCTTTGTGAGCATACCGGCCAGCGCGTCGCGTATTGCGTCGGCGCGGGCGGCATAACCTGGCCTGCCGGTGAATTGGGAGAGCGCGGCAAGCACCCGTAAGGCGACCGCGTTGGTGCTTGGCATGGCGTTATCTTGCACGCTGCGGTTGCGTACTAGTAAGCCAGATGTTTGCGCGTCGTTTTCGAAATAGCCGCCGCGCGTTGGGTCGATATAGGCAGCATCGAGACAAGCCATCCATCCGGTCGCTGCGGTTAAATAAGACGCGGTGCCGGAGAGCGCGTAAAGCGCCAAGGCGGCCTCTGCTGCATGCACCAGATCCGCGGCAAGGCAGACATCAAGCTGGCGCACCACGCCATCGACCGTGCGGGCGCTGTGCATCAAGCGGCCAGTGGATTTGCCGTCTACTGTTTCGGCGAGATCGCGTTGCAAGGCAGCAAAGGCGGTCTCAGCCAATGCGCCCCAGGCCGGTTGGCGAAAGGTTTGCGCGGCCCGGGCCAGAGCCGTTATGGTCATGGCGTTCCAGTCGGCAAGCATTTTGTCATCGCGTGCGGGGCGCGTGCGGGTGTCGCGATGGGCCAAGAGCGAGGCGCGCGCTTCTGCTAAATCTTCTTCCTTTGTATGTACGGTATTTTTGGTGAGCGTGTCAGCAACGCAGTGTAACCTGTTCAAAATATTACGATTTTCAAAATTTCCTTCGGGGGAGGCACCGTAAGCATCAGAAAACATTGAGGCGTTCTTGCCAAGCACACTTTCTATCTCAGGCAGCGTCCAGACATAAAACCGGCCCTCCTCGCCCTCACTATCGGCATCAAGGCTGGCAGCGAAGCCACCATTGGGCAAAAGCATTTCGCGGGCCAACCAGTCAATTGTGCTTTTAATGCGTGCTGCGAAAATCGGATGTCGGGTATCACGCCAGAGACGGGTGAGCAGGTCGATCATCTGCGCATTGTCGTATAGCATTTTCTCAAAATGCGGCACGAGCCATGCAGCGTCGACGCTGTAGCGGGCAAAGCCACCGCCGAGATGGTCATAGAGACCGCCCTGACACATATTGATCGCGGTTACGAGGACGCCATGACGCACATTCGTGTCGCCGGTAATTTGTGCCTGTTGCCACAAGAAGCGATAGAGAAAGGGTTGCGGAAATTTTGGCGCTGCGCCGAGGCCGCCTTGTGCCATGTCGATATGCCCGGTCAGAGACCGTGCTGCGCGTGCAGCCAGGTCTGGCGGGAGCGCCCCTTGAGTATCTTCCGCCGCGCGTGCGCGAAGCCCGTCGCCAAGGGCCTTGCAATTGCTGGCGATGCGGTCGGGGGCTTCATGATAGACGCGCGATATTTCTTGCAAGATTTGCATGAAACCCGGGCGCCCATATTGCGGTGTTTTGGGGAAATACGTGCCACCCCAGAACGGCGCGCCATCCGGGTCGAGAAACATGGTGAGCGGCCAGCCGCCCTGTTCGCCCATCATCGACAGCGCGGTCATGTAAATGTCATCCAGATCGGGGCGTTCTTCGCGGTCCAGTTTTATGCAGACATAATGTGCGTTCATGAGTGCGGCGACCTCGTCGTCCTCAAAACTTTCATGCGCCATTACATGACACCAGTGGCAGGCTGCATAGCCGACCGACAAAAGCACTGGCACCCCGCGCCGCCGCGCCTCATCGAAAACCGCTGGCTCCCAAGGCTGCCAGTGCACCGGATTATCCATATGTTGACGCAGATAAGGGCTGGTGGCGTCGGCCAGACGGTTTTGGTTGAACTGGTCTGTCATCTGCGCCACTTTAGCGGACCTGATGGTACATGCCAGCGTTTTCGGAGCGCATAATGAACGAACCCGCAGCCAACACAATCTATGCCCGCGCAACGGCGCCGGGGCGCGCTGCACTGGCTGTTATTCGCCTCAGCGGGCCCGATTGCTTAGCCGCGCTGTCGGCGCTGGGCGCCGGGTGTCCGCCGCCGCGTCAGGCCAGCGTTCGGCGGCTTGCCGATCCGGAGAGCGGACGATTGTTGGACGAGGCGCTGGTCATTTATTTCACCGCCCCGCACAGTTATACCGGCGAAGACGTTCTTGAGCTGCATTTGCATGGCGGGGAGGCGGTGGTTGCCAGTATCCTTGATGCACTGGCACGCCAGCCGCAATGTCGCGCCGCCGCGCCGGGTGAATTTACTCGCCGGGCAGTTTTGCAAGGCAAGCTTGACCTGACACGGGCCGAGGCTGTGGCTGATCTGATTGACGCCGAGACGACAGCCCAGCAACATCAGGCGCTGGGGCAGCTCGGTGGAAATTTGCGCGATTTGTTCGACGGGTGGCGAGCCGACTTGCACGAGGCGCTGGCGCATTTGGAAGCGGATCTTGAATTTGCTGATGAAGACCTGCCCGGCGGCATTGGGCGCGCGGCTTTGGCACGATTGCCGGCGCTGCGGGCGGCTGTCGACGCCTATATTGGTGATGCGCGAGGTTTGCGGGTGCGCGAGGGGGTGCGGGTTGCTTTGCTTGGCGCGCCGAATGTCGGTAAATCCAGCCTTTTGAACCGGTTGGCGGGGCGCAATGCGGCGATTGTTTCTGCCCGCGCCGGCACCACGCGGGATATTATTGAAGTTGCCATGACACTGGCGGGTGTGCCAGTGACGCTTGTCGATACGGCGGGCCTGCGCGCGGCTGGGGACGATATTGAACGCGAGGGCGTGCGTCGGGCCTTGGCAGCGGCACGCGAGGCTGACATTCGCGTTCTCGTAACGGCCCCCGATGCCACGGAGGATGCAGATAAAGGCATTCCGGCCGAACACGGCGACCTGCCACCGGCGGCGTTTCTTCTAAAGAATAAAGCTGACCTGCAGCCTATCGATACGGGCGCTAATACGAACATCGAAACTGACAGCGATGCGGACAATATCTACAGCGTTTCTGCGCTGACTGGCGCGGGCATTGATGGGTTTGTGACGGCACTGTCGGCGCTTATACAGCATCGCTATGCATCATCGGGAAGCGCGGTTCTCACACGGCAGCGCCACCAAACCATCCTCACAGAGGTACGGGCGGGGCTTGATCGTGCGATTGACGCCGAGGCGCGCGGGCTGGAACTTGCGGCGGAAGATCTGCGTTTAGCGGCGCGTGCACTGGGGCGTTTAACGGGCGCTGTGGACGTCGAAGCCTTGCTGGACATTGTCTTTGCTGATTTCTGCATCGGCAAGTGACCGGCGCGTTGTTTCACGTGAAACAATTGGACGCGTGAGGGCGGGGAATGGGGCGACATTCTGGATGCTTGAGTTTTTGCAGGCGTACAGGTACAAAACGCGCATGAGCAGCATGAAAGAACAAACCAGCGCCCGAAAAATCTTTGATCAAAAGGTTGTGGACCAAAAGGGCTGGGACGTGATTGTTATCGGTGGCGGACACGCTGGCTGTGAGGCCGCCGCGGCCGCTGCGCGACATGGCGCACGCACCTTGTTGCTGACGCATAAAATCGAGACGATTGGTGAAATGTCTTGCAACCCCGCAATCGGCGGCGTGGGCAAAGGGCATTTGGTGCGCGAGATAGACGCCCTTGATGGGCTGATGGGGCGGGTGGCCGATGCCGCAGGTATTCAATTTCGCCTGCTGAACCGGCGCAAGGGCCCTGCGGTGCACGGGCCGCGAACGCAAGCCGACCGCGCGCTGTACCGCACAGCTATGCAAGCTGCGATCGCTGCGACACCGAACCTTACTGTTCATGCGGCTGCAGTGGATGATCTGAGCGTATCAGATGGACGAATAAGTGGTGTCGTTACCGCCGACGGTATGCAGTTTTCTGCCGCCGCTGTGGTTTTGACCACCGGCACCTTTCTGGACGGTATTATTCATATCGGCACGGAGCGAAGGCCGGCAGGTCGGCACGGCGAAAAACCTGCGAAAGCCCTGTCACGGCGGCTCTACGCATTGGCTGAGACAGAACCAAGCTTTCGCATGGGTCGGTTGAAAACTGGCACACCGGCACGGCTTGATGGCACAACCATCAACACGGACATATTAGAGGCCCAGCCCGCGGATGCCGACCCGGTGCCATTTTCCTTCATGACCGAGAAGGTCGAGACGCCGCAAACTGTGTGCCACATTACCGGCACGACGGCTGAAACCTTCCGCATTATTGCCGAAAACATCGAGCAATCGCCGGTTTTCTCCGGCCAGATTAACGGCGTGGGACCACGCTATTGCCCGTCAATCGAAGACAAGGTTGCGCGCTTCCCCGACAGAATGCGGCATCAGATTTTTCTCGAACCTGAGGGCCTGGACGATGTCACGGTGTATCCAAACGGCATTTCAACCTCATTGCCCACCCATGTGCAAGACGCCTTCATTCGCACCATTCCGGGCCTTGAGCAGGTGCGAATTCTGCGCCATGGCTATGCTATTGAATATGATTATGTTGACCCGCGCGCGTTGCTACCAAGCCTTGAAACCAAGGCGGTGGAGGGGTTTTTCTTGGCCGGTCAGATTAATGGCACCACCGGCTATGAAGAGGCCGCGGCGCAGGGACTGGTTGCTGGACTAAATGCGGCCCGCCACGCGGCGGGACATGATGCCGCATCGTTTGACCGGTCAGAGGCCTATGTCGGTGTGATGATAGATGATCTCGTAACCAAGGGCGTGTCTGAGCCGTATCGTATGTTCACTGCGCGGGCGGAATATCGCCTTTCTTTGCGGGCCGATAATGCTGACCAGCGCTTGACCCAGAAGGGCGTGGCGCTGGGCATTGTTAGCGATGCACGAGCGACGGCCTATAAAGAAAAAATGCAGCAGCTCGATGCGGCACGCGCGCAAGCGGCAGATCTGAGCTTGACCCCGCCAGAGGCGGCGCGGCACGGGCTTCGGTTGCGGGCGGATGGCGTGCGCCGCACGCTGACAGATTTGCTGGCGTATCCTGAGATTGGCTGGCCGGAAGTTGAGGCAATTTGGCCCCAGCTCGCCGACTGGTCAATGCCCGTGCGCCTGCAAATTGAGACCGATGCGCTTTATGCCGGTTATATTGATCGCCAGGCGGCAGACATTGAAGCGTTTCGCCGCGACGAAGGGCTGCACCTGCCAGCGGATATCGATTATCTTGCGCTGGAAGGCATGGCGACGGAAGTGCGGCAGAAGCTGGCTGCGGCCCGACCTGCCACACTGGGCCAAGCTGCTCGGCTTGACGGCATGACGCCAGCTGCGCTGACGCTGCTTTTGCACCATGCGCGCAAAACGCATCGCGCCGAAACAGCGGCCGAATAGGGCGCTGCCAATAATGGGGCCGGAGGCATTTGCTGATCAATTTGATGTTTCACGTGAAACATTGACGCGCCTGATGGCCTATCAAGCGCTTCTCGGACGCTGGCAGCAGCGTATCAATCTCGTTGGCCCCGCGACGCTGGATGCGTTTTGGCACCGTCACGCCGCAGATTCGGCGCAAATTTTGGCGCTGGCTGGGGATAAAGGGGGCGTTTGGCTGGATCTGGGCAGCGGTGGCGGCTTTCCAGGTCTTATTGTGGCGCTGCTGCTGCAGCCCCATGACGGACACGTGCATTTGGTGGAGAGTGATGGGCGTAAAGCGGTGTTTTTACAGACGGTCATTCGCGAGGTGGGCGCGCCAGCCACGGTGCATAATCAACGCGCCGAGGCGCTTGCCGCAGCAGCGCCAGACTTTCTGGTAGATGTGAACGTGATTAGCGCCCGTGCCCTGGCGCCTCTACCGGAATTGTTAGGGCTTATTTTCCCGTTTTTCAATTCATCCACAGTTGCGCTGCTGCATAAAGGAGCAAGCTGGCAAGATGAATTGACGCAAGCGCAGCAATCGTGGATGATTGGTGTTGAGGCGCATGCCAGTCAGACGCACGATGCATCTCGCATCCTTCAGATTAACCACCTGGCGCGGCGCAAAGGCGGGGTCTTAGAGTATTAAACCAGCCGCATTTTAGGGATTTTCTTCACAGTGTGCGTGTATCCAGAATGCATATTTAAGTATAAGGCGAAGCGCGCGTATGTGTGCAATGGCGAGGGACGAAATTAGGGAATGAGCGCAGATCAATCAGCTGTTAGTGACCGCACGACGCACCGTGCACCGCGTATTTTGTGCCTTGCAAACCAAAAGGGCGGCGTCGGTAAAACGACGACAGCAATAAATTTGGGGACGGCGCTGGCGGCGGTCGGCGAGAAGGTTCTTTTGGTCGATTTGGACCCACAAGGCAATGCCAGCACGGGGCTCGGCATTGCTCAAAACGATCGCGCTATTACCAGTTTTGACGTGTTACTGGGCGAGTGCGCGCTGGCCGAAGCTGTGCGCTCAACCGCTGTGCCGGGGTTCGATCTTTTGCCCGCCAGCATGGATTTGCTCGGCGTGGAGGTCGAACTGGCCGATAACCCGCGCCGCATGCACCGGCTGGCCGACGAACTGAAGGCATTGCCGGATCTCATTGCGTCAGGAGGTGGTCACTATCATTATGTGCTCATTGATTGCCCGCCTTCTTTGAACATGCTGACGCTGAACGCAATGGTTGCTGCTCAGTCAGTTCTCGTGCCGTTGCAATGCGAGTTTTTCGCGCTGGAGGGGTTAAGCCAGCTGACCCAGACAATTGAGCAGGTGAAAGTTAGTCTTAATCCGGTGCTCGACATTCAGGGCATTGTGCTGACTATGTATGATTTGCGGAATAATTTGTCGGGGCAGGTTGAGGCTGATGTGCGCGGCCATTTCGGGTCGTTGGTGTATCAAAGCGTGATCCCGCGCAACGTACGCGTTTCGGAGGCGCCGTCTTTCGGCAAACCGGCGCTTTTATATGATCATAAATGCAGTGGCAGTCTGGCCTATATGAAGTTGGCTTCGGAGCTCATCCAGCGCGAACGCGAACGTGCGAACGCGGCTGCATGAGGCAAATGAAGGTGCATTGAGGGAATTATGGCGGAAAGAAAAAGAGGACTAGGGCGTGGCCTGTCGGCGCTGATTGGCGATGCGGCACCGGTTGCCGCACCAGCAACCAAACCAGATGATGCGCGGGGGCCAGATGCGATGGGCGCGCCACCTTCCGCCGATAGCGGTTCGGGGACAGGCTTAAAAACGCTCGGTATTGATCAGTTGCAACCAGGGCCGTTTCAACCGCGCCAAAACTTTAATGCAGACGAGCTGGACGCCCTTGCGCAGTCCTTTGCAAAATCCGGCATCCTGCAACCGCTGGTGGTGAGGCCTGTAAAAGGCAAGCCCGATCAATTTGAGATTATTGCAGGTGAGCGCCGCTGGCGGGCGGCGCAAATTGCGAAGCTGCACAGTGTGCCGGCGTTGGTGCAACCGCTTTCCGATAGCGAGGCGCTTGAAGTCGGCATCATTGAAAACGTGCAGCGCTCGGACCTTAACCCGGTCGAAGAAAGTGAAGCATATCAGAGGCTTATAGACGAGTTTAGCTATACGCAATCGGAACTGGCTGATGTGGTTGGCAAAAGCCGTAGCCATATTGCGAACCTTCTGCGGTTGTCGCAGGCGACGCCGGCTGTGCACAAACTGCTGGTTGAGGGCGCGCTTACCATGGGTCATGCGCGTGCATTGCTTGGGCATGACGAAGCTGACGCACTTGCAAAACGCATTGTGTCGGAGGGCTTGAGTGTGCGCGCTGTCGAGGCACTTGTCGGGGATGCATCGGGCGTAAAACCAAATGCGAAAGCATCGGCGAAAACTAACCCGCGCACGGCGGAAAAAGACGCAGACACGCGTGCCGTAGAGAAAACCCTGTCGGATGCTTTGGGGCTTGGCGTGGATATTCGCCATCAGGGTGAGGCTGGTGGTACGCTCAATATCAACTACACATCGCTTGACCAGCTGGACAGTGTTATTGCGCGGCTGTTGTCTACATCCTAGCGTTGCGCCGCACGCGCGATCCGCAATAAAATTTGGCCGGCAACGGCTTCGGGTAGGCGTGTACCTGCCGCGCGCATGGCGCGTGCATCGATCTCGGCGCCGTGTAAAAGCGACAAAGCGCGCTCTAATTTGCGGCGCGACCATAGCCTTAATTGGTTCTCCACCAACGGTTTGCGCCGGAAGTGCAGCGGTGGCCTGAACGCGGTCAACGCTTGGGTCTGCGGTGTCCCGCTTTCGATCAGGCCGGTGGCAAGATGCAACAATTGAAAATGCCGACGAACGGCACCCAGCGCTGTCTGAATTGTCTGCCCACCGGCAGTTAGCCGCGCCAATGTTTGGTCGGCTGCGGCCACCCGCCCCAGCGCCACCGCATCGATCAGACTATCCAGCGTCAGAGACGATTGATCACCCAGGGCTGCGTCAATATCATCCAGCGTTATCAGGGCCGTGTCGCCAGAAAATCCTTCACTGCCGCGCGGCCCTTTGAATAGCACCAGCCGCTCAATTTCGCGGCGCATTATGCCGCGATCCGTAGCGAGTCGGGCCACCGTTGCTTCCAGCGCAGCGGCCTCTATGCGAAAGCCTTCGGCATCTAATTGGTCGCGTACAAGTTGCGACAGCTCGCGCGCATCAGCTTCAAAACACGGCAGCGCCATCGCCTCGGCATGGCTTTCAGCGAGCTTGCGCAGCGCCGCCGAGGGGCGCAGGCTTCCCGCCTCGATGACCACCAATGCCTGCACTGCAGGCATGTCGAGATATTCACCCGCGGCACGCGCCACTTGTCCACCACCGCCGCGCACAAGCACAAGCTTCGTGTTGCCAAACATGGGAATGGCGGCGGCTTCGTCGGCAAGGCGACCGCCGGCAACGTCGGTATCATTCAAGTCAGCAAGTTGCAGCGGGTCCGGGTCGGCACCCAGAAAAGAGGTGATAATGCGTTGCCCGATATCGCGCACACCGCCCTGATCTGGTCCGTAAACAAGTATGAGCGCAGGTGTTTTCTCCGGCGGAAAGCCATTTACATAAGCGTCGACTTTGTTGGCCGAAAGTTTCATGGGGCTTTGGGTGGCGAATCTGGGCGCAGTTCGGGGGAAGCGTCGTCAGGTAGATCCGCGAGCGCCAGCTGGATATCGGCAGCGATCCGGTCAAGTGCTGTGTTGCGCAGGCTGGCTTCGGTTTCTTGATTGGTCAGCTCACTAAACGAGCGGTTATAACTCGACGATACCCGTAAATTGACTGTGTTGACTATTTCTGATGATACAAGCGAGATCGTGACGTTAGCCGCGACGGTCAATTCGATGCGCTCCGTCGACCCATCCGTCGAGGTTAGCGCGTCCCGCCGTGTTTCGCTTAAATTAATCACCACGAGATATTTACCGTCTTCGCCTGGTTGAAGCTGGGCGTCAAGGCGGTCGCCCAGATACCGGCCCGCGCGCGTGTCGGGTAAATCAATGCTACGCACTTCCAGCGAGTAGGCGCCGCCATCGCGCACCGCATAAATGGGCTCAAACCCGCAACCAGAAACCACCAGAGACAGCGCCATCAGCGCGCCAAAGGCCAGCCCGTTGCGGCTAGACGACGAAATTGACGATGCGCCCGGGGACAACAATGCATTTTCGGATCGGTTTGCCATCCAGAAATTTCTCCACTTGGGGTTCGGCACGCGCTTGTTGCTCTATCGTAGCCTGATCTGCCGATTTGGACACAGTAATTTCTGCCCGTCGTTTGCCATTAATCTGAACCGGCATAATAACCGTGTCGACTTCGAGTGCGGCAGCGTCTGCCTTGGGCCATGCAGTTTGCGCAACGAGGCCAGCGCCACCAAGCGCCTGCCAGCAGGTTTCGGCCAGATGTGGCATCATCGGCGCAAATAATTGCACCAGTGCTTCAAGCCCGGCTTTCAGCACCTGATGGTCGCTTGGTTTGCCAGTCGGCTCGAAAGATGACAACACATTGGCCAGATTATAAATACGCGCTACAGCGCGGTTGAAGCCAAGTGCGTCGAGGTCTTGCGTTACGCTATCAATGCTGCGATGCACGCTCTCATAAAGCGCGCGGCCCTCTTGCGACAAATCAGCAGGTGCGCCAGCGCTTGTCGGTACATCGCGCAAGGCCTCTGCATGTGTATCAATGAGCCGCCACACGCGTTGAACAAAACGCCACGCGCCATCTACGCCGTCTTGTGTCCACTGCACATCGCGCTCGGGCGGCGAGTCTGACAGCATGAACCACCGTGCTGTGTCCGCCCCGTATGTCGCAATAATATCATCAGGGTCGACAACATTCTTTTTCGACTTCGACATTTTCTCCACGCCGCCAATTTCCACGGCATGCGTCGGGTCCGTTCGTAAAAATGCTCCGGCTTCACGCCGGTCAACCTGTTCGGGCAATAGCCAGTTGCCATCATTATCGCGATAAGTTTCATGGCAGACCATACCTTGTGTAAATAGGCCAGCAAATGGCTCATCTGTCCCTAGGTGGCCGGTGCGGTTCATGGCGCGTGCGTAAAATCGCGCATATAGCAAATGCAGGATCGCGTGCTCAATGCCGCCAATATATTGGTCAACGGACATCCAGTAATCTGCAGCCGCTCGCTCGGTCGGCCTTGCATCATCCAAGCCGGTGAAGCGGGCGTAGTACCAACTGCTATCGACAAACGTGTCGAACGTGTCGGTTTCGCGCGTCGCGTCCGCGCCACATTTCGGACAGGGGGCATGTTTCCATGTTGGGTGTCGGTCAAGCGGATTGCCCGGCTCGTCAAAACTCACATCTTCAGGCAGAGTAATTGGCAAATCGGCGCGCGGCACGGGCACAGCCCCACACGTGTCGCAATGCACCATGGGTATCGGGCACCCCCAATAACGCTGGCGCGAAATACCCCAATCGCGAAGGCGGAAATTTACCTGTCGTGCGCCTCGGTTTTCCGTCTCGAACCGGTCGATGATTTGGGCGCGTGCCGTGTCAGGGGCAAGCCCGTCAAGGTCGCGTGAATTGAACATCACGCCATCGCCCGTATATGCCGTATTGGTAACGCTAAATGTCGTATCGTCATCGGCCGGCCGCACCACCGGATAAACCGGCAGATCGTATTTGCGGGCAAAATCAAGGTCGCGCTGATCGTGGGCGGGGCAGGCAAAAATGGCACCCGTGCCGTAGCCCATTAAGACAAAATTGGCGACATAAACGGGCAGTAGCCAATCGGGTTCAAGCGGGTGGCGTACGCGCAACCCTGTGTCGTACCCCAATTTTTCGCCGCCTTCTATTTCGCTTTCGCTCGTGCCACGGGCCGCGCATAGCGCCCGAAACTCCGCCAGTTTTGTGTCGTCGGCCGCTAGTGCAATGGTCAAGGGATGGTCGGGCGACAAAGCGCAAAAGCTGGCACCGTAAAGCGTGTCCGGGCGCGTTGTGTAAATGTCGATATGGGTCGCCCCGCCCGCGGGCGCTTCTAGTTCGAAGCTGCATGCCAACCCTTCCGAGCGTCCGATCCAGTTGGCTTGCATCAGGCGCACTTTCTCGGGCCAGCGCGTCAGGTCGTCCAGCGCCGAAAGCAGATCATCGGCAACATCAGAAATTTTCAAAAACCATTGGGTTAGCGCACGCTGTTCTACGGGTGCGCCAGAACGCCAGCCCTTGCCGTCAATCACCTGCTCATTTGCCAGAACAGTGTGGTCAACCGGATCCCAATTCACGATGCTCTCGCGCCGGTCGACAAGCCCAGCGTCTAGAAAATCCAGAAACATGGCTTGCTCGTGGCGGTAATAAGACGGGTCGCACGTCGCAAACTCGCGCGACCAGTCGAAAGAAAGCCCAAGCGATTTAAGCTGCGCGCGCATGGCATCAATGTTTTCATAGGTCCAAGTCGCTGGGTGAACGCCCTTTTCGATCGCAGCATTTTCTGCCGGCATGCCGAAAGCGTCCCAGCCCATCGGGTGCAACACATTATAACCCTGGGCTTTTTTGAAACGCGCGACCACATCACCCATGGCGTAATTGCGCACATGACCCATATGAATGCGCCCCGATGGATAGGGAAACATTTCAAGGACGTAGTATTTCGGTTTGCCGCAATCTGGGCCTTCCGCTTTGAAGCAGTCGGCGGCCTCCCAAGCGGCTTGCCAGCCATGCTCGCTTACCGACGGATCATAACGTGACACATTGGTCGACACACTGGTCTCCGATAAAGCGCGGGCGGCGCTTATCTCGCGGCCCTTCGCGCTACCTTATATTCGCGGGCGCGGGTTAAAATCAGGTTTTCAAGTTGCCGGGCAACATTTGCTGTCGGGGCCGTATTGACCCAGCCGCCCGACTTGTGAACTTGCTTGAACAAGGAAACCCGCAGCGCGTCTGCCCGCAATGTTTGGCCGCTAATTACGACATTAGCTTTGAACCGCTCATTGGGTTGTTCGGGATCATTAAACCAGTCGGTAATGATAACGCCGCCATCAGGGTCGGTCGAGGCAAGCGGCATGAACGATAGCGTATCCAGCGCGGCGCGCCATAAATCTCCATTGACGGCAAGCCCAACATCTTCAGGCATGCCTCCGCCGGACGCCCCGCCAAAGTTGAACGAGAAGGCATCGAAAAGAGAGCCGCTTTCGGCATCAGCCGTATTGCCCTTTGTCGGGTAGTCGTCTTCGAAGACAAGATTATCTGCGCAGGCGCCAAGTGTCGCGACGGCGGCAAGCACAAAAACAACGCGCCGTGCTTTTTTCAGGGCGTAAACATGCGCGGGAATAGAGGGCGATTTGATGGTCATTAATCTGTCCATTTGCGGCTTAAAAAGAAACTCTTAACTTTCTTATGGTGCGGCTCTCTAAATGTAAAGAAAAAGCACACCGCCCGGCCATTCAACCGATAAAAAATGCCAGCGCCGGCCTCTGGTTCACAGATTGTTGAAGGTTGTAATTCCCGCAAATCCGTAAACCTGCCCGCTGGCAGCAAGCCGTCGATGGTTTTGCGGGGTCATGCCACCCAGCGCATAGACACGCAGGCCGCGGCGCGTGGCATGGTTGGCAAGGTCGAAAAACCCGTAGACACCCAAACAAGGCGCATTTGGATGGCTGGCGGTTGCAAACACGGGCGATATCAGCACAGCACCAAAACCGTGCTGCGCGGCTCTGTTTACCTCGGCTTTGTTGTGCGCCGCAGCAAGCGATCTGCCGCGCAAGGGTGGCGGCAAAGGGTGGCGCAACGGGTGGCGGGTTTGATAGGCCGGTGCGTGATACCCCGCCCCCAATTTGGTAGCCAACGCGCGGTCGCCAGCAACAAAAAAAACATGCCCTTTTTGCCGGCACGCGCGGGCCATGCGTTCGCCCAACTCTGCCCGATGCGGATGCGCGTAGTCGCGCAAAATGACACCGCTCGCCATGGGCAGGCGCGCCAGTGCCGCCTGCCAGTCGGGGAACCGGTCGCTATCCGTGATCAGCAATCGACGGGGAATTAGGGTTGGCCTTGCGCTCGAAAACATCGCAAAATAGCTTGGCCTGCGCTTGGTCTCGGCACAAGCGAATTATCTGCGAACTGAAGCGCCAGGCGCATAGTTTTAAACAAACCATGATACGGAACATAAGGCATATATGACGGAAACGCGCGACATATCATCGCCGGAACGGTTGCACATTATATCGTCTGAATTATCGGCGCTGGCGCGCCAGCATGGGCGTGCGCCGGATGATGTGACGCTGATCGCTGTATCAAAAACGCATCCCGCATCCGTCATTTTGCCGGTACTTGATGCAGGCCATCGGGTGTTCGGGGAGAACCGCGTTCAGGAGGCGGCAGAAAAATGGCCGGCGCTGCGCGCAACCTATGACGATGTCGAACTGCATTTGATCGGTGCCTTACAAAGCAATAAGGCGGCGCAAGCGGTTGCATTGTTTGATGTCATCCACAGCCTTGATCGGCCCAAGCTTGCTGCCGCATTGGCGCGGGCGATGGCGGAAACGGGGCGCCGACCGCAGCTATTTATTCAGGTCAATACAGGCGACGAGCCGCAAAAAGCCGGTATCTCTGTCGCGGATCTTCCGGCTTTCGTGGCCCAATGTCGCGTCGACCATAATCTGCCATTGGCTGGCCTCATGTGCTTGCCGCCGGTTGGCGAAGCGCCGGGCCCGCATTTTGCGTTGCTGGACAAGCTGGCGCGGTCACTTGATCTGGCGTGTTTGAGCATGGGCATGAGTGCCGATTATGCCGCCGCGGTATCGCAAGGCGCGACGCATGTGCGGCTTGGAACGGCAGTATTCGGCCCTCGCGGAGGTTAGGCCTAATCTATGGATGGCTATCGGATCGAAAAACTATCCAATATGAACAAAGCTGTGCGGTGTGATGTGGGTCAAAATCTGCCCCATCATCGGGCGCGAAACAGCCACACAGCCTAGTGTCGGTTGAAAGTCGTTTTTCTCGAGATGTAGAAATATTGCGCTGCCCTTCGATGGCACGGGCGGATCGTCATTATAGCCCAGCTCAAGAAACACATCATAAAGGCCATCGGCTCGCCACAAAATTTCATGCGATGCGGCAAAGGGAAGCCCGACAAGGCGGTTATATTCCGGTGCCGAAATATCGTCGCACCACCCGCTTTTCCGCTCGATCTGGCGAGTGTCGAGCAATGTTATAGGGCGCGGCTCGCGGTCGGGCCGGTACCAGACCCGGCGTACTGGCCACGCGCCGGCTGGGGTGATGCTATCGCCTTCTGTCTTCGCTGTGGCAATGCCACGCGCGCCTAGCGCACAAGGGGCTGACACGCTGTTTAGGCGAAGGGTGCCGCGTGCGGGTGTCGCCGTCGGGGTGATAAAAATATCCATACACTCAGCCTAGCGAGGCTGACACATGGGTCAAGAAGCCCGGGTCAAGAAGCCCCGGTCAATGAAGTCAGATCAAGGATATGTGTGTTCAAAAAAGATTTACGGTGTGTCTTCTCATTAGGCGCCACAAACTCTAAAATAATACACTGCAGAGGGGGGATCATCATATGTCGATCGAGTGCCGCTTGCTTGTCGTTGAAGACGACGAGATGTTGAGCGACGCGCTGCGCGAACAGTTTTCGTTGCATGCGGAGTTCGCGCTTAGTTTTGCGCAAAGCGCGGCGGAGGCATTTGATCTCGTGGCCCGGTCGGAATTTGATATGATTTTGTTGGATGTCGGCCTGCCCGACCAAGACGGACGGGAAACTTGCAAAATTCTGCGGCGGCAGAAGATCACCGCGCCGATCATCATGCTCACTGGCGCTGCCACCGAAGCGGATACAATTCTGGGTCTCGATGCGGGTGCCAATGATTATGTGACGAAGCCGTTCCGCTTTGGCGTGTTGCTGGCTCGCATTCGTGCGCACTTGCGACAATACGAAACCAGCGATGCCGCCATTCTTCATTTCGGGCCGTATGAGTTTCGGCCGGCCATCAAACAGCTGGCCACAGGCGACGGGGAGAAAATTCGTCTCACCGAAAAAGAGGCAAATATTCTGAAATTTCTCTATCGCGCCAGCGCACAAACCGTGTCGCGTGAAACATTGCTGCATGAGGTGTGGGGCTACAACGCGCAGATCACGACGCACACGCTGGAAACCCATATTTACCGGCTTCGCCAGAAAATAGAGGCAGATCCGTCTAACGCCAAATTGCTGGTGACAGAAGAGGGCGGATACCGGCTGATTACCGCAGATCAGTAAAGGCGCTTTCCAGATCGGGGTTTGCCGGATAGCCTGTTTTAAACGATACCGGCATCCGGCAGGCGCGCCCGGTTGAAATTTTTATCGTGGCAAATTCGGTCATGGCATAAGCCAATGTTTCCCTGGTACTTTCGAGGCAAATCTGAAAGCGCCGCCGCAAGCGCACGCGCCCGTCATTATGGGTGATCCAGGTCGCGATAAGGGCTGTTGTGTCTGGCGGGCATGCGGCGCGGTAATCGATTTCGTGGCGCGTCACGACGAAGCCGCAATCCAGCGCGCGGTAGGCTTCAAAATCAAAACCCAACGCCTTCGAGTGCGCCCACGCTGCGCGGGCAACCCAGCCCAGATAGACGACATTATTGACATGCCCGAAATCATCAATGTCTGCCGCGCGCACGGCTATGGGCAGAATGAACGGGTCGGGCACCAGAAAGGCCTGTTGTTTGGTCGTAGACATGGGTTTTGGTAACACGGACGCGGGCAACGCGTCACGCGTCTTGAATTTACGCGGAGCGCGGTGTCTACTCCTAGAGCACAACAACACGCAGTCATTAGACGAAAGGGAGGCCTATGAGCGCGCCTGCAAAAATGCCGGAAAAAATTGGCCAAGCCCGCGATGGGTTCACAACTGACCCAGAAAGCTGGCCACCCAATGTCAAATCGGCGCATAAAAAACCGTCGCCGACATCCGCACACCTGGGCCTCGAATTGCTCGCCGTCGATCAGGCGGCTGGCATTGTCGAGATGGCATTCAACGCGACCGACAAACTGTGTAATAAATGGGGAGGCATTCAGGGCGGCAATGTTGCGGCTATGCTGGATGATGCCATGGCCTTTGCCATCGGTGTTAACCTTGACTGGGGGCAAATTAGCCCAACATTAGAGATAAAAGTGTCGATGCTCGCCCCAGCACGCCCGGGGCGAATTCTCGCCGTTGGCCGTGTCTTACGCCGGGGCAGGTCGGTCGGGTTCGTCGAGGGTGAGCTTTATGATGGTGAGGGGAGGTTGCTGGCTGCTGGTTCGTCAACGGCAAATTTCGTGACGTTGAAGAAGAAGCCAGATGCCTAAACCACCCACGCGGTTCGCCCTTCAAAAATGCGGGTGCAAGGCGGGTTTGAAGGCGCGTCGCACGCGGGCGGCTAAAAAAGGGAGATGGGCCATGACATATTTGAATCCACCTGATGCAAGCACACTCGACGAGGTGAAGGACGAATTGGCTTTTGTCGCCATGGCGATGGGGTTTGAGGCAAACTCGATGAAAATTATGGCGCATCGGCCGGGAATCCTGCGGGGGTTTCTGGGGCTGATGGCGCCGGTGATCGGGCCTGATGCCGTACTCGATGCAGGGCTGAGGCAGATGGTCGCCCACATCGCAAGTGCCGCTGCTGGTTGTCGGTATTGTCAGGCGCATACTGCGCATGGCGCCGACCATGCTGGCGTGTCGCGCGACAAAATCGAAGCCTTATGGACATATGCGGATAGCCCGCTTTTTAGCGATGCAGAGCGTGCGGCGCTGCATTTAGCACAAGCTGCTGGCAGCGTGCCAAACCAGACAGAAGCCAGCCATTTTGAGGCGGTGAAAGCGCATTTCTCCGAGCCTGAGATTGTTGAAATCGTTGCTGTTATTTCTGCTTTCGGCTTTTTGAACCGCTGGAACGATACATTTGCCACGTCGCTTGAAGACAGCCCTCTTGCTTTTGCGGAGGCCAGCTTGAGCAGCGCTGGCTGGACCGCAGGCAAACACGGTTAAGGGTGCGGATATGTCTGATAAGCCTATGACAGCATCGGCGCAGCTAACTCATAAAAAAGATTGGCGGCTCAACGAGGTTACCGACGAGTTGAATGCGCGGCCGTTTCCGCGCTTTGGCCTGCCGACAAATATTTTCCGGCTCTGCGCGGCGGGACCGGGTGCTTTTGCCTCTATTCAAGCGACCTTGTCTGAATTGTTGCCGGATGTTGACTGGGATACTGCCGAGCAGGGCAAGTTGATCCGCGGTACATTGGGAGATTTGCGGGTGAACATTGAGCGGCACACAGAGTTCGTTTCCGTCACGATTATTGATGCTGGGGGCGGTGCTGACGGGTCCGGTCAATCGGCGGCAAAACATCTGCCTGAGGATTGGGCGCAACGGCTGTCGGCTGACATTGTTGTAGCCGTAGATTGCCTGTGTCGCCCACGCGGGGCCGGCACCGAAGGCTGGACGTGCGCCAGTCAACTCGAGGGCGGCCTGGCTTCGGCGTTTTTTGACTTCAAAGTGGCCGAAGATGGGCATACGAAAATCTATCTGGAATTTGACGCACAAACCGACGTCCGCGACATTGGTCGGGTCGCCTTGCAAGTGTTGGAGATCGAGACCTATAGGTCGTTTGCGGCGCTTGGCCTGCCCGATGCGCGCGCCGCGCAGACTGAGTTGATCGGCATTGCCGAGCGCATTCCGCAAACGCCGATCGGCTTTGATGATCCGGCATTGGCCGAAGAGCGTTTTGGGGCGCTGTCGACGTTGGCCGCCGAATTGGAGGAAATTTGGCGCGCGACTTCTTTCCGCTTCAGCGCGTGTCAGGCATATTGGGCGCTTGTGCAGGCGCGACTTACCTCGCTTCAGGAAAGCCCGCTCGATAGCCGTTTGACGGTTGGTGCCTTTCTCGAGCGCCGCTTGCGCCCTGCCGTGGCGACTTATCAGTCGACCGAACGCCAGCGTCACGATCTGGCCGAGCAGGTTGGTAATATGGCGACGTTTCTGCAGACGCGCATTGAGCTGGGATTGCAGCGGCAAAACGCTGAGCTGCTGGCATCGCTAAACCGTGGCACCGAACGACAATTGCGCCTGCAACGTACAGTTGAGGGCGTCTCGGTGGTCGCCATTAGCTATTATACGGTCAATTTGTCGTTATATCCCGCGGCTTGGCTAGTCGACAGGTTTCCGGTCATTGACCCGACGATGGTGCGTGCCGCGCTGGTGGCAACAATTGTGCCAGTGGTCTGGTTGCTTATCCGGCGGCTCCTGCGGTTTTCAGACCCCGAAGACCAGAATTAGGGCACACATTAAAACGTCTGCACGCGTAAAGCTTTGCACTTTTGCGACGTAATTAAGAGTTGTGCTCGTGCCGTGGGCGCAAACACGTGTAGCCCCGTTCTGCGGAAATTATTTTCGTGTTATAATGCTGGTTAGGAAAAGGTGTTTTATGGGTCGTAAACACGTTGTTGCTTTGCTTTACCTGTTTCTCGTCTGCGCTGAAAGTCACGCGGCAGACGTTAATCGCGCGTTTGCGGCTGCCCAAAGCGGCAACTTCAAAACAGCAATGGAAGAGTGGCTTCCGCTTGCCGAGCGTGGGTTTGCGCGCGCGCAATATAATGTCGGCGTTATGCACGAAATGGGCGAGGGCGTGCCGCAATATTTCAAAACCGCCGTTAAATGGTACACGCTGGCCGCCAAGCAGGGCTATACATTCGCGCAATACAATCTGGCACTGAAATACGCAAAAGGCGAAGGCGTTGAGAAAGACCCAGACGAAGCGGTCAAATGGTACACGCTGGCCGCCGAGCAGGGTCATTTGCGTGCGCAGTATAATCTGGCTGTGATGTATGACATTGGCGACGGCATTCCTGAAGACAATGCCCGCGCGCTCAAATGGTATACCCGCGCAGGTGATGGCGGCCACATCAAGTCGCAATATAATCTGGGCCTCAAATACGATAACGGCACCAATTTGCTGGAAGATGATGAGACGGCATTCAAATGGTACAAGCTGGCCGCTGATCAGGCGGATGGACGGGCGCAATATAATTTGGGCTGCATGTTCGATTTTGGCGAGGGCGTCGCGCAGGATTATCGCGCGGCAATAAAGTGGTACACACGCGCTGCTGGTGAAGGGTATGCCAGCGCCCAGTTCAATCTTGCCCTGAAATATGATGGCGGGCTTGGTGTGCCACAAGATGATGACATGGCGACCGAATGGTATGACCGCGCCGCTGAACAGGGGCATGTCAAATCGAGATATAATCTGTCTGTCATTAACGACCCGAATGATTCTGGCGTTCTCGAAGATGGCCGGTTCACAGCAGAGTGGCATGTGTATGAAAAAGAAGAAAAATATATGAATGTCGAATTCAATCCGGATTTTCAGGCGCTGGTCATCAAGCAGGGTCGGGTGGCAAGCAAAGATACGGTCGAGTGGTATGCGATTAATCCTGCGCGCGAAGACCTCCAGCCCAAGCTAGAGCTGGCGGTGAAATTTCAGGAAAGAAATCAGATCTTGGGCAAAAACACGACACCGGTTCAGTGGTTCACCCCAACGGCTGAGCGCGGTGCCCCGGGCGGCCAGTTTAGCCTCGCGCTGATTTATGATCTGGGCGAAGGGGTTGGCGAAAACGACCGGCTTGCCGCGCAATGGTACGAGCGCGCAGCCGAGCAGGGTCACGCCGAAGCCCGCCACAATTTAGGGTTGATGTATGACGCTGGCGAGGGCGTGAAACAAAGCGCGGAAAACGCCGTCAAGTGGTACACGCTCGCCGCCGAGCAGGGAAATTTGCGTGCGCGTTTCAATCTGGGCGTGAAGAGCGCGTTGGGGAGCGGCATCGCTCAAGACGATGAAGTGTCTGTTAACTGGTATACGCTCGCCGCCGAGCAGGGCTTTGCGCAGGCCCAGTTCAATCTGGCCGTGGCCTATGATGTCGGGCGCGGTGTTCCGGAAGATCAAGCCGCAGCCGTCAAATGGTATACGCGCGCTGCCGAGCAAAATGACGTCAACGCGATGTTTAATCTCGGCGTCAAAAACGAGTTCGGGAAGGGCCTCACCCAAAATTACGAAAAGGCGGTTGAATGGTATATGGCCGCCGCGCAAACGGGTCACGCCAAAGCGCAATATAATCTGGCGTTGAAATATTTTACCGGCGAGGGCGTGAAGCGTAGCAATATCAAAGCCCATATGTGGGCTAATATTTCCCGCGCCAATGACGCGCAGCGTAGCGACAAACTGCTCGATGTGATCGTGAAGGAAATGACGCCCGAACAAGTCGCTATTGCCCAGCGGCGCGCGCGCAAATGCCTCGCCAAAAATCTCAAAGGCTGCTAACTACCGCCGCTGCATGATGCATCATGAGAAACGCGCGGCCATGGGCGTGCTACCGTCCTGGCATCATCATTGCTCTGGCAAAACGAATTTTTGATTGGTTTTGAGGCTAATTCTGGAGCGGGCGATGAGATTCGAACTCACGACCCCAACCTTGGCAAGGTTGTGCTCTACCCCTGAGCTACGCCCGCATCACAGATTTTCCGGTGAACCGGAGAGGCGTGTTATGCACCATCAGCGCGAATTTTACAAGCCCTGAGCGTGCGGCAATATCCGGGGTTGGCAAGCGGGGATAAAAGCCCCATCTTAGGCTCGAAAGGAAATTTCATGGAACCCGTTTCTCCTGCCGCGGCCGAAGGCACTGCCGCCACGATTGTCGATGTAACAACTGAAAGTTTTATGGCCGATGTTATTGAGGCATCCAATGATCAGCTGGTATTGCTTGATTTATGGGCGCCGTGGTGCGGCCCATGCAAGCAGCTAACCCCCTTGCTTGAGCAGGTGACGGCGCAGGCCAATGGCGCTGTGAAGTTGGCGAAAATGAATATTGACGAGCATCCGGCGGTTGCCCAGCAATTACAAGTTCAGTCCATTCCCGCTGTTTTCGCTTTCAAAGACGGCCGCCCGGTTGATGGGTTTATGGGCGCGCTACCGGAAAGCCAGATCAAGGAATTCGTCACCCGCCATTTGGGGGATGAGCTGGGTGCTTCGCCGCTAGAAGAAATGTTGGCCATGGCCGCGCAAGCCATGGACCAAGGCGATATGGCGAGCGCTGCACAAGTTTACGGTGAGGTGTTGAAGCAGGACCCGGCCCATATTGGTGCGATTGCAGGTTTGGCACAGGCGCACTTCGCCGCCGGTAATTTGGAGCAAGCTGAGCAAATTCTTGCTATGGCTCCCGAGGGGGCCAACGATCCTGAGCTGGCATCGGCACGCGCGACGATTGCGCTGGCGGCAAAAACAGATGAGCTTGGCGATGACGCCCAAGCCTTGTTGGACATGCTGGCTGCTGATCCGAACAATCATCAAGTACGGTTCGATCTGGCGTTAGTATATCATGGGGCTGGCCAACGCGAAGAAGCCATGGACGCATTGTTGGAAATTGTCGCGCGCAAACGTGACTGGGAGGAAGAGCGCGCCCGAAAACAACTGCTCGAGTTTTTCGATGCTTATGGTGCTGGCGACGACCTTGTTGCTGCTGCGCGCCGGCGGCTTTCATCCATTCTGTTCAGTTAGGAAGCCAGATGCCTGCGTTTTATGAAACCGTTGATCAATTGCCCGAACAGCTGCCTGTGTTTCCGCTGGAGGGCGCACTGCTGCTGCCACGCGGACAATTGCCGCTAAATATTTTTGAGCCGCGCTATCTGTCCATGTTCGAAGATGCGCTGGGCCGGGGTCGTGTACTGGGGATTATCCAGCCCGGCGATGAGGCCGCCGAAGAAGGCGCGCCCCTGCAGCACGTGGGTTGTGTTGGTCGCATTACCTCTTTCAGCGAAACCGAAGACGGTCGCATGATTGTTAGTTTAACCGGTATTGCGCGTTTTCGCGTGCAACAGGAGCTGGAAGTTCTCACCCCCTATCGGCAGGTTGAAGCCGATTACCGCGCATATGATAGTGACCTAATTGCTGATATTGGGGCGCTTGATGTCAATCGCGATGGGTTGGTGGATGTGCTGCGGCGATATCTTGAAGCTAATAATATGTCAGCTGATTGGGAAGCGATCGAGCAATCGGGTAATGAGGCATTGGTCAATTCCCTGTCGATCATCAGCCCCTATGGTCTGAAGGAAAAACAGGCGCTGCTGGAAGCCGAGAGCCTTTCGGAGCGCGCGGAGATTTTGATTGCGCTGACAGAGATGGTTTTGGCGCAAATGGCCATGGCCACGGGCAGCAACGACAACTCCGTACAATAAGCAAGAAATGACCCCCCAAGTGAATGAACCCCAGCGCGTAAAACCGATGAGTAAAGCCGATGAGTGAAATCGATGAATGAAATCGAAACCAATGCACCCGATAGCGCTCTGCTGGAAATCCTAGTTTGTCCGGTCACGCGCACCAGCCTGCGCTACGATGCGGCGACGCATGAGCTTATATCTGACGCCGCCAAGCTCGCCTACCCCATCCGCGATGGCATACCGATCATGTTGCCTGAGGAAGCCCGGTCGCTTGACGCGTGAAATCTGACGCTTTTAGGCGCGTGCTAAATTATGCCAGTGCCACCAAAAAGCCGTGACGCATTGCCGGTCCCGAGATCCGCTTGAGCGCGAAAACGCTGTTTCAAATCAGGCCAAGCTTCGCCTAGCTGCCCGACCCCTCGCATGCCCGCTGCAGCAAGCCATCTCACTGGTGCGCGGCCCGTAAACAGGCCGCAAAGCGCATGGATTGCCAAGGCGCTGACCATGGCATCGCTGCGCCGGTGAACGACATATTCATCAAGCATAGCCGCGTCGCCGCAATTGAGCCCCAGCTTGCGCGCGCCAACCAGTGCATCGGTCAACGCGCCAATATCGCGCAAAGTTAGGTTCATGCCCTGCCCCGCAAGCGGGTGGATGACATGGGCAGCCTCGCCAATAAGCGCAAGGCGCGGGCCGGTGAATTTTTCGGCTAATTGCAGCATAAGCGGCTGGCGGCCGCACGTCCCGATGCGGTGCATGGAGCCAAAAAAATCACGCCCGCTCCTATTTAACTCATGGTCAAAAACCGACGCGTCGACGCGCGATAGTGCACGGGCTTTGCGCGCCGGCAAAGACCAGACAAGCGCCGCACGGTCCTGCGCTGGCAGGGGCAGAAGCGCGAGTGGGCCGTCGGGTAGGAAAGCCTGCCGTGCAACATTTCCGTGCGGGGCTGATAATTGAATTTCAGCGGTCAACGCATCTTGCCCATAGGCGTGCCGCCAGCATGCAATACCGGCGTGCTGGCGCCAGGCTGAGTGCGCGCCGCAGGCATCGACCAACAAATGCACGCGGACTTGGCTGCCATCAGCGAGGGTGAGCGTGCCGGTGTCGCCGCAAAATGCCTCTGCCGCGTGAGCGGCGCTGGTGAGCGTCGAGTTTTTTTGCGCCGCACAGGCGTGCAAAGCCCCACTTACGGCGGCAGTGATGTCTGGTACGCTCACAATATAAGACAGGAGATCGACCGGCTGATCCGTCTCTGCACCGAGTGCAAATCTGAGGGGCAGGTCTTTGTCTGTCGCGCCGCCCACGGCAATATCGGCCACGGGCGCGTGCCCCGCCGCGAGATGTTGCCAGACCCCCAGCATTTCGAGCGCATGGCGCGCCGCTGGGCTTAGGGCCAGCACGCGTTGCCACAGATGATCTGATTGGCTCTCCGGTTGACTGCCTGATGTGCCAGTTGTTATGCCAGTCGTCATGCCAGCTTCTGTCCAGACCGAAAACCCGTTTTGCGCGAGCGCAAGAGCTGTCAGCGCGGCCGAATTCCCGCGCCCGACGATAGCGACATCATACATGGCGACATCAAACCCTGTCGTTACATCATTGGTTTCTGCATTGCCCGCCATATAGTGCACCCTGCCTCATTCGTTGCTCCCCGTCTAGCTTTGTGTCGCGCCATTGCGTCGGGTTGTTTGGGCGACAGAGTCGCAGGGTGAAGCACAGGCGTGGCCGGCCAAGCGCCCAAATAATAGGCACGGATTGGTGTGGTTGGTTAAAATTTGTGCAGATACCCTCGCTGGCGCGCGCAGCTAAACCAATGGCCGTTGAAATAACAATCAAATCAGGCGCTTGGAAGTCAATCGTGCCTCGGTATAATTCTTGCTAGTCAACTATATCATTGAGGGAGTCTTTGAAAATGGAAAATAATATTGTGGGCGGCGACGTCTTCTTTTTGCTCATGGGCGCGATTCTCGTGTTCGCGATGCATGCCGGTTTTGCGTTTCTGGAAGTTGGGACCGTGCGCGAGAAAAACCAGGTTAATGCCATGGTTAAGATCATTTCCGATTTCGCTATGTCGACAATCGCCTATTTCTTTATCGGCTATGGCGTGGCCTATGGGGTGGATTTTCTGGCAGGTGCCTCGGTCATAAGCGGCAATGGCGAGGCGGAAGCGTATGGCCCGCAAGGTCTGACGCTGATCAAGTTTTTCTTTTTGTTGACATTCGCGGCTGCCATTCCCGCTATTATTTCCGGCGGTATTGCAGAGCGCGCGCGGTTTTTGCCACAATTGCTGGCGTCGGGCGCGATTGTTGCTGTGGTTTATCCGCTTTTCGAAGGAATGATTTGGAACGGTAATTTCGGTTTTCAAACATGGCTTGAGGCAAACTTCGGGGCGAGTTTCCACGACTTTGCCGGGTCGGTTGTCGTGCACGGCGTGGGTGGGTGGCTGGCACTGGCGGCGGTTATCACGCTCGGCGCGCGCAAAGGGCGCTATGGCGAACGCGGCACGGCCTTCCCGCCCTCCTCCATTCCATGGCTGGCATTGGGTAGCTGGCTGCTATGCATTGGCTGGTTCGGCTTTAACGTGGTCAGCGCACAATCGCTGGAAGGCGTCTCCGGTTTGGTGGCGGTCAATTCACTAATGGCGATGGTTGGGGGCATTTTAGCGGCGCTCATCGTTGGGCGCGCGGACCCGGGTTTTGTTCATAATGGGGCGCTGGCTGGGCTGGTTGCCGTTTGTGCCGGGTCTGATGTGATGCATCCGGTCGGCTCGCTGGTAACTGGTGCCATTGCCGGTGTTTTGTTTGTCTACTTCTTCGTTATGTGTCAGGAACGGTTGAAAATTGATGATGTGCTGGGTGTTTGGCCGCTGCACGGTCTGGCAGGTGCGTGGGGCGGTCTCGCTGCGGGCATTTTCGGTGCCGAAGCGCTTGGCGGTCTCGGCGGCGTGAGTTTTGCTGCGCAGCTTGTCGGCACGGTGGTCGGGTGTGGCTTCGCGCTCATTTGCGGCTTTATTATCTATGGCGGCCTCAAGGCCGTGATGGGTATTCGGTTGACCGAGGAAGAGGAAGTGATCGGCGCTGATTTGTCGATCCATAAAGTTGCATCCCGCCCGGAAGCAGGCCTTGGCTAGACAGGCTTCGGTTAGTCAAATCTGGATTAATCTGGCCGGATTTCCAAAGCTGCTTTGACCGCCACGCGAAAGACGCGGTAGTGTAGGGCAGGCTGATTCGCACAAAGCCCGTGAAGCGCGCAAGCCTTCGCGGGCTTTTTTGGAGGTACCTATGCCAGATCGCTTCGGCGCCCTGCCGCCCTCGCCCTTCGTCCGGTTGCGGGCGTTGTTGGATGATGTGACGCCGGCGCAAGCACCGGTTTCGCTGGCGATCGGGGAGCCGCGCCACGCGCCACCACCACATGTGCTGGCGGCCTTATCTGCGGCGTCGGACAGCTACGGAAAATATCCGCCCATTGGCGGCACCGCTGATTGGCGCATTGCGGTTTCGGGGTGGCTGTCGCGGCGATTTGACGTGTCGCCGGACTTGCTGGCGGAGACGTCACAGATATTGCCCCTCAATGGCACCCGTGAGGGCTTGTTCCTGGCGGCCCAGATCGCCCCGCAAAAAGAAGGTGGCCTCGTGATGATGCCGAACCCTTTTTATCAGGTTTATGCCGCCGCAGCTTTGGCGGCTGGAGCAACGCCGGTCTATTTGCCAGCGACCGCGGCGACAGGTTATTTGCCTGATCTTGATGCGCTCGACACAGACACGCTGGACCGGACGCAGGCGTTTTATTTCTGTTCGCCCGCCAATCCGCAGGGTGCAGTCGCGGACGCTACCTATCTTGCGCGTCTGGTTGCGCTTGCGCGCGCGCATAATTTTCTGCTCCTCGTCGATGAATGTTATGCTGAAATATACGACACGGCTGCGCCAGCCTCAGCGCTGGAGGTGATGCAGGCTGCAAGCGATGATGACATGCCGGTCATGGTTTTTCATTCGCTGTCCAAGCGCTCGAACCTGCCGGGCCTCCGGTCAGGCTTTTGTGCTGGGGGCCGTGCGCCCATGCAGGCGATGGCGGATTTGCGCGGTATCGCTGGCCCGCAATCGCCCTTGGCAGTGCAGGCGGCGGCGGCGTTGGCATGGTCGGATGACGCCCATGTCGATGAAAACAGGCAAAAATATCGTCAGAAATTCGATGCGGCTGCATCAATTTTTGGCACTGATAACGATTTTTACAGGCCTGCTGGCGGGTTTTTTCTATGGCTCAATGTTGGCGATGGCGTGGCGGCGGCTCGCCATTTATGGGCCGCGCATGGTGTCCGCGTATTGCCTGGTGCCTATCTTGCCCGCCCGGGGACTGATGGCGCGGTGCTCGGTTCAGAATTTATCCGTGTTGCTTTGGTCGAAGAACAAGACGCCATGGTCGCCGCGCTCCAACGCTTAAAAGACGGGATTGACAACATTGTATCTGCTGCGAAAGGGGCCGCATAATGGGTCTCGTGCAGCGCTTGCGTGCAAGTTTAGCCCGCATTGGAGATGCGGCTGCGCCGCGCATGCGCCAACTGTTTGGTTTTGTGGGGCTGGTCGCGCTTGGTCTCGCGGGGCTTGCGCTTGTAAGCCACAATCCCGCCGATAGTAGTTTCAATGTGGCGACCGATGGGCCGGTACGGAACTGGCTTGGTTTCTGGGGGGCAGCCTTTGCTGATTTTTCGCTGCAAATGCTCGGGCATGCCGTGTGGCTCGCCGGTCTACCGCTGGCCGCCGGTGCGTGGCGCAGTGTTAAGCGTACCTCGTTGCCTCGTCCTTTGCTGAGGCGCGGGCTGGCTCTCATTTCTGTTCTGCTCGGTGCGGGGGCTCTGGGGCTGACCTCGCCGGGACCAAATGCTAATGCTCCTTTCCCAGGCGGTGCGCTCGGCCAAATTCAGGCGCACGCGGTCCAGCCGCTTCTCGATATGGCAAGCATCGCACCCGCGTCGCCAGTGGCTGTGTCTATCGCGGTTGCGGGAGTGGGGCTCGCGCTCATTCTCGCGCTGGTCGCTGCGGGGTGGTTTAAAAGCGCCGCGCGTTATAGCTGGCTTGCGGTTAAGGCAGTGCGTCACCTGCCACGCCATGCGCGCGCACTGCGCAACTATAGCGCGCTGCCCGTCAATCGCCTTCGCGCGATTGCGGCAGGCACATTCACCGAACAGGTATCGTCCCTGCTATCGCCGATCGCGGCGCTCAGACGGCGCGTTTCCTCCGGCGATGAGCTCGCGCCGCTTGCCGGGGCATCGCGGGGTGACACGGCAGGATCAAACACAAATGTCACAACCGAGCTGGATGCTGGCATGCCGAAAACCCCCGGGGAACCGGCTGGTTCCGGTATTCAGGTTGATGATAAGAAAACGGCGCCGCGGCGCGGCAGTCGGGTTACGCGTGAGGCGCAGACAAGCTTGAGTTTTGATGCATCGACCCCGTTTGAGTTGCCGCCATTGCGTTTGCTAACCGAGCACCGCCCGGCGCGCCAGTCGCGCGACCTCAGCAAGGATGCGCTTGAAGCCAATGCCCGTTTGCTGGAAACCGTACTGGGCGACTTTGGTATTCGCGGCAAAATCGGGCGCGTGCGTCCTGGCCCCGTCGTCACGCTTTACGAGTTGGAGCCAGCTGCCGGTGTGCGCTCGTCGCGGGTCGTTGGTTTGGCTGACGATATTGCGCGTTCGATGAGTGCCATTAGCTGCCGTGTCGCACCCGTGCCGGGTGCCAATGTCATTGGCATCGAATTACCCAACGCGACGCGCGAGCTGGTAAGCCTGCGCGAACTGCTCGCAAGTGCTGACTTCGAAGGTGCCAAAGGCAAACTTACACTGGCGCTCGGCAAAGACATTGGCGGCGAGCCGGTGATGGCCGATCTTTCCAAAATGCCACACCTCCTGGTTGCAGGCACCACAGGGTCTGGTAAGTCGGTCGGTATCAACACCATGATCCTTTCTATTTTGTACCGGCTCTCGCCCGAGCAATGCCGATTAATCTTGGTCGATCCGAAAATGCTGGAATTATCGGTATATGACGGCATTCCGCATTTGCTGGCACCAGTGGTTACCGAACCCAAAAAGGCGGTTGTTGCACTGAAATGGGTGGTGCAGGAGATGGAAAATCGTTACCGCAAAATGGCGAAAATCGGCGTGCGAAACATTGATGGTTTTAATGAGCGCATGGCTGAGGCGCGACGCACGGGCGAGCAATTATCGCGCCGCGTACAGACCGGGTTTGATGCCGATACGGGCGAGGCGATTTTTGAAGAAGAAGTAATCGAGCCGGAAAGCCTGCCCTTTATTATTGTCGTGGTTGATGAAATGGCTGACCTCATGATGGTCGCGGGCAAGGAAATAGAAAACGCTGTTCAGCGGCTTGCGCAAATGGCGCGGGCAGCGGGTGTGCATCTCATCACTGCGACACAGCGCCCATCTGTTGATGTGATTACCGGCACCATTAAGGCGAATTTTCCAAGTCGCATTTCGTTTCAGGTCACATCTAAAATCGACAGCCGCACCGTATTGGGTGAGCAGGGTGGCGAACAATTGCTGGGGCAGGGCGATATGCTTTACATGGGCGGCGGTGGCCGTATCCAACGCGTGCATGGCCCGTTCGTATCAGACGGCGAAGTGGAAAAAGTTGTCCGGTTCTTGAAGCGTCAGGGCGCGCCAGAATATGTTGAACAAGTAACAACCGAACAAGAGGAGGGCGCGATTGATGGCGGTGCGTCATCGGGAGACAGCCTATACGACCAGGCGGTTGCAATCGTGACGCGCGATGGGCGCGCATCGACCAGCTACGTACAGCGGCGTTTGCAGATCGGATATAACCGCGCCGCGCGGCTGATTGAGCAGATGGAAGAAGAAGGCGTTATCAGCGCGCCGAACCATGCTGGTAAACGCGAAATTTTGGTCGGGAAACATTAACCATGACCCTTAAAAAACCCAAGTTTTGTGGCTGGTTTATGCGTTTCGTGTGGCCTGCCAGCTTGCTGCGTAACCGCGCTGCTTTTCGTACTGGATGGCGGCCATTTATAATCGGTTTCCTGTTCGTGATGGGCGTCGCGCCGGTACGCGGTGCCGACCTTGCCGACATCAATGCCGCGCTTGCCAAAATGCAGGATCTGTCGGGTCAGTTTGTTCAAACATCGCCGGGCGGGCCATCGCTGGCCGGGGATTTTTTGCTCGCGCTGCCTGATCGTTTTCGCTTCGTTTATACAAGCGGCGCACAAAGCGTTGTCACCTTGCGCGGTAATTGGTTGGTGGTGCAAGAGCGCCAAGGCGGGGAAGCCGACCGCTATCCCGTTTCGGCGACCCCCTTGCGACTTCTGGTTGATGGTCGCACGCCCCGCATACAGCCCGATCAGTTACAAGAATTACGCAATGTCGGCGAAACCGTCGAAGCCATATTGCGCGACCCTGATGGCGACATTCCTGGGCGTTTGGTTTTGGTTTTCGATGCCACAACGCTTGCTTTGCAGGGCTGGCGGCTCAGCGATATACAGGGGCAGAACAGCACGGTATGGTTGCACAATGTGATGGCGCATGATCGCCTGCCCGAAGATAAATTTTATATCGATGAATTTCATGCTGAGGCTAAAGACGAATGACCGCTGGAGATTTCCCATCCGACGACGGTGACTGGCAACCCGATGCCGAAAGCTTGAATGCGCTCGAGGCTGAAATCCCAACTTTGGCCGTGTTGCGCAGCTTCGCTGACGAAGCGTGTCGCCAGCCATGGTTTACCGAACTGGGCGAGGCGCTCGATCCGTCAATCAAATCACTGGCGCAGGGCTATCTTGACGGGCTGGGCTATCCCGATGCCGAGGCGGCGCCGATGATGAATTGGGACGACGCGTTGGATGCGGCCCTGTCGCTCGACATAAACAGCGCCGGTTGGGAAGCCGAAGAGCAGCTGCGTGCGGCTCTTGTCGATGCTGCGCTGACACGGGTTAGCGAGGAGGGGCTTGGCGTGTTGCTCGCGCATCTGGCGGCGCAATTATCCGAAACGCTGCACGAAATGGCTGAGGAAGCCCTTTATATGGCGGACGAGTTGCCCGACCATGTGATCGATTTGGCCGTCGGTGCGGGCCAGCAAGCGGCGTATGGCGCAGCGTTGGTTCTAGCGGCGGGTGGCGGGGAAGCCCTTCATGACGACGTTGATGGAGACGCGGAAGCAATGCCGGATATTCTCGCCCATCCGCTCATGCTGAAATATCGCTTGTTTGCGGCGGGTCGCTGGCCGCTGACCCTCACGGGGCAAACTCTCAATATTTTCTAATGCAGCTCAATGTTTTCTAGTCCAGAAAGAGAAAGGCAAAAATTCTCATGCGCGTGATCTCATGGAACATTAATTCGGTTCGCCTGCGCGCACCATTGGTTGAAAAACTCATTAGCGATGTGGCCCCCGACGTGATCTGCCTGCAGGAAACCAAATGTCCCAATGACAGTTTTCCTGAGAAACAGTTTAACAAGCTGGGCTACAAATTTATCGCGAAAAACGGCATAAAGGGCTATCACGGCGTCGCGACCCTGTCGCGCCTGCCGATTGTCGAGACACACATTGTCGAATATTGCGGCAAAACCGATGGGCGTCACGTTGAAACCGTGGTCGAAACCGCTGCGGGGCCGGTGCATATTCACAATTTTTATGTGCCTGCGGGCGGCGATGAGCCAGACCCGGCGATTAATGAAAAATTCGAGCATAAGCTTGGTTTTCTGTCTGAAATGGCGGCTAATTTTACCGCCATCAAACGCAAGAAGAAGGCGAAGCGTCAGATTTTGCTGGGCGATTTAAACATTGCACCCGGCGAACACGATGTCTGGTCGTCAAAGCAATTGCAGAATGTTGTTAGCCATACTGCGGTCGAGATCGAAGCTTTGGCGCGTGTTCAGGCCAGTCTGAACTGGGAAGATGTATCGCGCCGCTTCGTGCCAGCCACGGAAAAACTTTATAGCTGGTGGAGTTACCGCGCGCGCGATTGGGCGGCCTCAGACCGTGGCCGGCGGCTCGACCATATTTGGGTGACGCCTGGGCTGAGCGATGACGTGACGCGCTACGAGGTGCTGCGCGACGCGCGCGGGTGGGCGCGGCCATCCGACCATGCACCAGTGATGATCGACGTGCGGTGATCGATGTAAATAGTAACCGGGATGAGTGTCGGCTTACATAAATGGATCGATGCGCGTAAATGGGTGTGTTGACTGGTGCTTGCAACCCTTTTCGTGAACGACTAACGTTTTCAAATATAAAGACCTCATATAAAGACCTCGGTGAAAAAGGTAATCTGATGCTTGATACTTATTCCCCGTCATGGATGACGGAAGATCTGGAAATTTTTAAAGACGCGGTGAACAAGTTTTACACGCGTGAATTTGTGCCCCATAGCGAGAGGTGGACCAAGGAAGGCATCATCGATCGAGATGCTTGGTACAAGGCGGGCGAGGCCGGTTTGCTATGCGCTTCAATTCCAGAAGAGTATGGCGGCGGCGGCGGCACGTATGCCCATGAAGCGATTTTGACCGAAGAAATGGAGCGCTGCGGCGTCGCCGGTTTCGGGAACACGGTTCACTCGCTCATTTGTGCGCATTATTTCAACGCCTATGGCACCGAAGAGCAAAAACGTAAGTGGTTGCCCAAAATGGCAAGCGGCGAGCTTGTGTGCGCGATTGCGATGACCGAACCCGGCACAGGTTCCGACCTGCAATCGGTGAAAACGCGGGCCACGAAACAAGGCAATCAATATGTCATTAACGGTTCCAAGACCTTCATTTCAAACGGCCAACATGCCGACCTTGTCATTGTCGTCGCCAAGACCGATCCTGAGCAGGGCGCGCGGGGTATTTCGCTTATCATTGTTGAAACCGGCGAAGCGGATGGCTTTCGGCGCGGGCGAAATCTGGAAAAAATGGGCCAGCATGCTGCTGATACGTCGGAATTATTTTTCGACGAGGTAAAGGTGCCGACGAGCAATTTGTTAGGTGGCGAAGAGGGGCAGGGTTTTTATCAGCTCATGCAGCAACTACCTGCCGAGCGGCTGATTATCGCCAATCAGGGTATTGGTGCCATTGAGCGTGCGATTCAGCTTACGGTGGATTACACACGCGAGCGAAAAACATTCGGTAATGCGGTTTTCGATTATCAGAATACGCAGTACAAGCTGGCTGAGTGCAAAGCAACATGGATGGCCGCGCGTGCCATGGTCGACCAGTTGGCTGACCAGCTCATGCGGGGTGAACTTGATGCGAACTCGGCCGCCGCAGCCAAATTCTGGGTCACCGAGCGGCAGTGCGAGGTTATCGACACTTGCTTGCAGTTTTTCGGCGGGGACGGGGATATGGACGAGTATCCGATCAGCCGCATGTATACCGATGCCCGCGTGCAGCGGATTTACGGCGGGTCTAACGAAATTATGCGTATGTTGGTCGCCCGGGCGCTCTAAGCCTGCTGCGATAAAGTTCTTGAGTTTCATTTCTCTACTAAAAGGGCTGAGAACGATGCAAGTCATCTATGCAAAATCCGCACGGTGGTTCTCATTTTTAGTTTTTACTGCGCTGCTTTTCAGTTTTGCCGCGTCGCTCGTGCCCGATGCGGCCATGAGCCAGGAGGCACTTGACATAGCAGAGGCGGTCGGTGCGGCAGAGGCAGCGCAAGACGCGAGCTCCGATGGCGGCTTCTGGTCGCTTTTGTTTGAAAAGGGTGGCGCTGTCACTTGGATTATCGCGTTGTTGTCGGCAGTTGGCCTGCCGATCGCGGCGGTGAAGATATTCCAGTTTATGCGCATGCAGATATGGCGACCCAGAGAGATTGAGGCTGCGATGCTGCGTTATCGCACCGGTGATGTGCGTGGGTTGGCGGGCGAGCTGGAAGATATCGCCCACCCTGCGGCACCGCTCATTGCTTATGCCATTGCCGAGGCGAACCGTTCGGGCGCCACCGGCGAGGCAGGCGAACTGTTGCGCGAAGAAACCTCAAGGCGGGCGCAATATCTTTTGCGGCATCTGGGCGGCAATATTTGGGTGCTTGAGCTGATCGCCGCATCCGCACCACTATTCGGTTTGCTCGGTACGGTTTTGGGTATGATCGTCGCTTTTCAGGGCGTCGGTCAGGGGGCGGGCGGTGCCGATACGGCATTGCTCGCTTCGGGTATATGGGAAGCGTTGCTGACGACGGCCTTCGGGCTGGCTGTGGCCTTGCCGTTTTCTATTCTTGCGGCGGTCTTTAATAATGCTGTCGATTCCACACGCGACCTTTTGGAAGATGCGTTGACCGAGATTATGGTGCGCAGCGCAAGCGTCGCCAAAGCCAGAGGTTAGACGCCGCATGCGAATCGAACGCCCACGACGCAAGCTGGAAGCAGTGGGGCTTACTCCGCTCATCGACATGATTTTTCTGCTGCTGCTGTTTTTCCTGTTGGGGTCGGATTTCGTGCGTTTTACCCAGAGCCAGTTGGCTCCGCCACGTGGTACGGGCGGCGAGCAGGGCGTAAGCCAGCCGGCTATCATCGCGTTGGCGGCAACGGGCGCGCTTCAATGGAACGGCGCAAGCATTTCGCGCGTTGACATGCAATCCCGCGCTACAGATCTTTTGCAAGCCGACGCCGAACAGCTTTTTGTTGTCATGCCCGCTGCGGCAGCCGAGGTTCAACAAGTTGTCGGGGTTATGGATGATCTGGCGGCGGCAGGCGCCCAAGCCGTGACGCTTGAGCGGGATGTTTTCGACATTGATCTGTCGGATTTCTGAGGCGCTGATGAAAATTAACAGGCCCCAACGCAAATATAAGAGCATTGACCTTTTGCCGCTGATCAATGTGGTGTTTTTGCTCATTCTATTTGTGCTAATCGCCGGGCGCCCGACCACCGACCACCCCCAGCAGATTGAAGTTGCTATCAGCCGACAAGACACGGCTTATCAGGCCGCGCCATTATCTGTCCGCCTTGGGGCGGATGATAAGTTTTACCTCAAGAGCGATGACCCGCAATCCCTAGGCGCTATTGCAGAGCTGATTGCGGCGCAGGGTGTGGCCGAGCAGGGATTGCCGGTAGAGTTGATCGCCGACCGTCGCGCCCACGCATCAGCGCTCATGGATTTCCGGAGGGCGATGGCCGAGGCCGGCATCGGCGAGATCCGGATTAAAACTGAATACGCGCCGGAGCAGAAAAATGGCGACTAGCGAAGCCAAACCTGGTTGGCTGGCCCGGCTGAAAAGCGTGCCTAGACGCTGGTGGGTTGGCCTTTTTACGGTCTCTCTAGCTGCTCACCTCATTGGCGTGAGTGTGGTGCTGGTGTTGCTTTTCGGGGGTGAGCGCGGCGGTGGCGACGAAACCGAAAGCCTGGTGATCTCGGCGGCGGCGGATGGCGTGGAAGATATCGATCTTGAATTGCAAACCCCGCCAGCCGAGTTTGAACGCGAGGCCGAAGCAGAGCTAGACCTGTCCGAGTTGCTGGAGGTGCCGCTCGATACCGATTTCAATCAGGCGATGATGGAAGCCGCAAGCACGGCTGCGATGGCGCCGGCCATGCCGGCCCCGTCGCAGGCCGCAACACAGCGTGCCACGCCTGGCGGCGGGTTGATATCCGGGGTGCCGCAAAGTTTTGCCGATTATATCCAGTATTTGCGGCAAACCGGCATTGATGTTGTGTTTGTCATTGACGCAACGGGGTCAATGGTTTGGGTTCACAATCGCGTGCGCGCGCGCATTGAAACGCTGTCGCAATATGTGCGCAATCTGGTGCCGCTGGCCCGTTTCGGCGTAATAGCCTATCGCGATTATCAAGACCCGGAATTCGTTATTCGGCTCTCGCAGCCCAGTTTTGATATTGCCAAGGCACGCGCTTTCATGAGCAAGCTGGACGCCTTGGGCGGCGGTGATATTCCAGAAGCGGTGACGGAAGCGTTGCGTCAGGCAGAGACTAAAATTCAATGGCGTGCCGGGGCACAGCGGGTGATGATCGTGATCGGCGATGCACCGCCGCATGGATATGAGGCTGATGAAGCCCTGACGATTGCAGACCGCATGAAGCGCCGGGGCGCGCGCATATCGCTGGTGGACTCGCGCGTTGAGGCCAATCAGAATTATTTGGGACGGGTCAATTCGCTTGGCGGGGCGAGTCTGCGGCGGCGCGGTGTGTTGCCAGCCTTCCGCGAGCTTGCGCAATCTGGCGGCGGGCTTGCCGTTACGCTGGCCGCCGAACACCAGTTGATGAAAACCCTCGCGCTCCTGATTTTTGACGACCGGTTTCATGATGAACTCGCGCCATTTTTGGCCAGTTTGGAATAGCCCATGCGATATTTCCTTTTTGCAATTCCGGTTTTATTTGGCGTGCTTGTAACGCCTGCGCTGGCCTGCCGCTTGCCACCCGATATTTTGCTAACCCCCGCCAAGCCAATGCTCAATGCACTCGAAAGCGATCCAAAACCATTTTTGCAAGCCATGGACACATTCGCCGCCGACCTAGAGGCCTGCTATGATGCCCCGCTTGAGCCGCTGGAACTTGCCCAAATCAGAAATGGCGCAGTCAAGGTGCGCGCGGGTATCGACGCAGTGCGGGCGGCAGCAGAAGCCCGCGTGCGCGGCAATGAGATCGATTTTGAGGGCTTGCTGTCCTCCGACCTCTGGCAAGACCTGGAAAGCCTGCGCGTGGCGGGTGCTTATGCGCAAGCATGGGGCAGCCTAGCCCAAGCCGCCCGCCAAGTTAGTGCCGAGATGAGGCATCAGGCGTTGGAAGATGCCATTGGCGAGATGCGCGCGCTAACACTGGAGTTTAGTCAGCCCGTGATTGTCCAGCGGTCGATGTATGGGCTGGCGACCGCGCAGATCGAAATTGGAAATGTGCCCACGGCGGTAGCGACGCTTGACCAGCTAAAAGCCTCTTTGAGCCGTGGTGGGCATGTGCCGCTCAAAACCGCTGTCGATGCATTTTATGCCGAGATCACGGCACCCGATTATACCCCGCCAGTTGTCGTTAAATCTGCTGCCGCGGCTTCGGGATCGCAAAATTCGGGATCGCAAATTTCGGCTGACAACGTAGCCGGCGGAAGGCTGTTCGAAGGAAAAGTTGACCCGAAAATCATAAGCGCGGCCGAACAAGCACTTAACGCAGGACGATCCGCGGCTGAAATTAGCGCGCTTCTCGCCCCCGCCTTTGCTGGCGAGCCGGCGATGATAACCGCGGCACTTAATGTGTTGGCGCGCGATAAAACCCTCATGGCCGCGGCGGATTATCAGCCTGCTAGGGCGCTGCATATTATGGATAAGACGTTCACTTTAGGTCAGTTTGCCAGCGCGCGTGAGAGCTGGCGCGATATCAAACCCTATTACACGCTCTTGCCGCCAACGCTGAAACGGCGCGTTGATTATCAGCTTGGGGTCAGCTTGGTGAACCTCAATGCGCCGCGCCGTGCGCTTCCATTTTTACGCGCCGCGCATGCGGGGTATGACGGACGCGCGCAGAAAAACCAAGTCGACAAATTTATCGTGCTGGCGCGTTTGTCATCGGATGGCGATCCGGACGCGGACCTTCTGGCGCTGGCTCGTCGCTATGAGACGCTGCCTGAAATCACGCCCAAGCAACCCCTGACACTTGATCAGGTCATCGCTTTGCGCGCGCGTGTGGTGCTAGCGCGCGATGCCGCATCGCGAGGCCAATGGCGAACCGCCGATGAGCTGCTTTCTGGGTTTTTGCCGGATATGCCAGCCTATAAAATGATGACCGGCATGCGCGTTCGCTTGATCGCGCGGGGTGTTCGCCGTGGTGAGGAAAGCGGTGAACCAGCCGCAAAGCGTCGAAAAACAGCGCGCGGCGGGCAGGTGCTTTATAGCCTATGGCGGCAAGCTAAGTGTCCACCGGGCTGCGTGCCGGGGGATGCGGTGGCGGTGCATCGCGCGGCAATCGATCTGGCGGTTAAAGGCCCGCTCGATGCTGCATTTTTCGGTGAAGCCTATGGCGCGTTTCAGTCTGCCGGTGGCGATGTCAGTCGGCTTACACCTGTTGCGCTATCATATCTGGTTGGGCAGCGTGATGCAGCCGGGTTGCTGAGCTTGCTGGAGCCCGCTGATGAAAGCGGCGCGGCGGCTGTTTTGGGTGTTTGGAAAAAATTTCTGCAAGACGAAGTTTTGGGGAAAGCCTCAACAAATATTTCAGACACAAACATCCCAGACATTGAGACCTATGGTTTTCTGCGCGACGGTTTGTCGGGCTTGCAGGGGCGGCCTGCGGCGGTGTTGCGCGAAGTGCTGGTGCAATTTAACCTCGCGCAAAATGCGCCCGATGAAGCTTTGCGCATAGCCGATCTGCTGGCGCAGGATTTTCCGCGCCGCCCGTCGGCTTGGTACTTGCGGGCTGAAGCCCTGCGTGCCAATGCCCGTGACGTTGAAGCGGCGCGTGCCCTATCCAGCCTGGCCCGGCGCACACCGGCCGATGATCCTGTGGGCATGGGCGCGCGGGTTGGGTTGGCGGCTATCTTCACCGACCTCGACAAGAAGCCAACGGCGTGTGCCATGGTGGATAAGATATTTGCTCGTCCGCAGGCGGCGCAGAACTGGGCCAAGGCGGTTGAGGTTTTCCCGCTGCTGGTGCAATGGGAACGCGAGGCGCGCGGCTGCAAGTCCGGCTAATGCCGGAAATGCCGCATGCCAGTAAACACCATGGCAAGCCCTGCTTCGTCTGCCGCGGCAATTACCTCATCATCGCGTATTGACCCACCCGGCTGGATAACCGCAGTAGCACCCGCTTCGGCCGCGCTGAGCAGGCCGTCGGCAAACGGGAAAAATGCATCCGATGCCACCACCGAATCCACGGCGAGCGGTGCCGACAGGTTTGCGGCGTTGGCAGCATCTTGCGATTTTCGCGCGGCGATGCGCGAACTGTCCAGCCGGCTCATTTGGCCTGCGCCAATGCCTACAGTCGCTGCGTCCTTGGCATAAATAATGGCATTTGATTTGACGTGTTTCGCTACCCGCCATGCGAATAGTAGATCGCGCATCTCATCAGAGGTGGGCGCGCGTTTGGTAACGGTTTTTAGCGTGTCTTCGCCAATCGATCCAGCGTCGCGGCTTTGGGCCAGAAAGCCTCCAGCCACGGTGCGAATGCTCAATCCATCGGCGTGTCGGTCTGGCAGACCGCCGGTTACCAGTAAGCGCAAATTCTTCTTTGCAGCGATAATATCGCGCGCTGCTTGGTCGGCATCCGGGGCAATAATCACTTCGGTGAACAGGCCGGTAATCGCTTTGGCGGTAACCGCGTCGAGCGGGCGGTTCATGGCAATGATGCCGCCAAATGCCGAAACCGGATCGCAGGCGAGCGCTTTGGCGAAGGCTTCGGGCAGATTTGCGCCCAGCGCTACGCCGCACGGATTGGCGTGTTTGATGATAGCACATGCGGCACTGTCGTGCGGGCTAAACTCGGCCACCAGTTCAAAAGCGGCATCCGTGTCGTTGATATTATTGTAGGATAATTCTTTGCCCTGCAATTGCTGGGCAGTTGCGACGCCTGCCCGTGTCGGCCCACCAACGTAGAAAGCCGCATGCTGGTGCGGGTTCTCACCATAGCGCAACCCTTGCTGCAAATGCCCGCCAATCGCCCGAAATGCGGGTGTTTCAACGCCAAGCTGGGCTGCCATCCAATTGGAAATCTCGGCGTCATAAGCCGCGGTGCGTGCGTAGGCTTTCTGGGCCAAGCGCTGGCGCAAAGCCAAATCCGTACCGTTTTCTGCCGTCAAGCTGTCAAGCACGGTGGCGTAGTCATCGGGATCAACAATCACGGTAACATCCGCGTGGTTTTTCGCTGCGGCACGGATCATGGCTGGTCCGCCAATGTCGATATTTTCGATACACGCATCATAAGACCCGCCGCTTTTAACGGTTGCCTCAAACGGATATAGATTGACGACAAGAAGGTCGATTGCGCAAATGCCATGATCGCGCATCGCATCTGTGTGTCCGGTATTGTCCCGCACTGCCAGCAACCCGCCATGCACCATGGGGTGCAGTGTTTTAACTCGTCCATCCATCATTTCGGGAAACCCCGTGAGCTCGGAGACATCGCGGCAAGCAATGCCCGCCTCAGCGATGATTTTTGCTGTACCGCCGGTCGACACAATTTCGATATCCAGCGCTGCCAGCGCTTTTGCGAAGTCAAGAATACCGGCTTTGTCCGAGACGGATATCAGCGCGCGGGAAATGGGTTTCAGAGAAGACGTGTTTGATGACATTTATGGATACCTTGGTTGCTATAACGCGGTTGCTAAAACTGATTGTTAACGACGACGACCAATGCGCCCAACATAGCGCATCGCCCATTTAATCTGTGTCTCTCGCGGCTGCAGTGTGCCGGCAATGGTTATTTGCTGGCATCGTTGGGGAATGCCCGCTTCACCCATATACACGCTTTCTTCAATATTCAGAACCAAGTCAGCCTGCGGCGCAAACCGAAACTGCCAGCCATGTCCGTTGCGCGACACCAGCAGCACGCTTGTTCCACCGGCCTGCAATGTCGCTGTCACTTGCGGGTGTAGGTGAAAGCGCAAATGAAACCGCGCAGCTCGATATTCGTGCTTAACCGATGCGGGCATGAGCAAGTCTTCGCCCCGCAGGTCTTCCCCACTAGCGTCGACAAATAGCCGCCGGTGATAGCGGACACCATGGCTCGCGGAAAATTGCTCGTGACCGGATTCGAGCCACACGCCGGTCGCGTCTTCAACCCGCCGGCAGGTGACATGCCAATTTTCGGGCTTTAGCCGGTGGCCCAGAACACGCGCGGCCAGCCCGCTGCGGATAAACGGGTCTTCAATATCTGTGTCAAAGCCGAAAGCGGAATGTGCGGCCACCCCGCGCGAGGCCAAATGCCATTTCTCGCCATGCACTAAATTGGGACCACAATTCACAATAATGCGGTCCTGACCATGGCTCATTTCCAACGATAATGGTGCAGCGTGGCTGGTTTCGGTGCCCGGTCCGCCTCGGGCTTGCCCGACATCAACAAGCAGGCACAACTTTCCGCAAGTCAGGCGTTGATAGCCGCTACGTTGGGCGTAACTCATGACATTTTTTGAGCTGTGCCGGTCGAGCAAGGGTGCAATTTCAGACGCCGTGCGCTGTGTTGCGCCGTTAAACAGCGCGAGGCCGCCATCGGGATGACACACCATCCCCAGCATGGCCTGCATGCGCTTGCGGGTTTCAACCAGAGAGCCGGGGATTTGCACCGCTCGTGCGCTCAGGCCGGACTCCAGCGCCAAAATATGACTTAGAATATCGGCAAGGGTTTCTGGCGACCGACTGACATGGCCACCATCGGCGAGAATTTGCCGGCGCAATTCCCGCAAGATAATCTCCATGCCAAGGCGCACCCATTTACCGTCATTAGAAAAGGCCAGCCCAGCATGGGCTAGGCCGAAAGCCCCGATAAGGCGCTGCACCCCATTATTCTCCTCATCGACGCATTTCGATAGAAATTTTGACTGCTGGTTTAATGCCTGTCGAATTTTGTCCGCATCGCGGCGTTCAAGCTCAGGCATAATCGTGGGCAGTGCGGCGCTCCAATTCATCAGCCGCCGGGCGATAATGTGCGGCCGCATCGCCTCTTTCACCCGCACGGGATTGCGCCTAATCCAGTCTTGGATATAAAACGCAGCAGCGCGTGGCCCTCGCGGTGCTTGCAGCGCGCACACATGACGAAGCCAGTCAAAACCGTGCAACGCCTCAACCCATTTGGTGTTGGCAACGGGCACCTCAAACGGCGATGTGTCGGCGACCTTAACCAGCGCACCGGTTAAGGTGTAATCGCCAGCTAGCCAATTTTCACCGCGAACCGGATCGCCGGGCTTCAAGTCGGGTGGATACAGGCTAACGAGATTTGTAGCTTCGGTTAGAAATTTGCTGCTGAGATTGACCGGGCTGCGAAACCGGCGTTTTAGGCTAACGCGCGTGTCACGCGCCATGGTTGATAAAATTTCCAGAAATAGGCCCAGCTTGCGTGCGCGGCTCATCAGGTCTGCCCGGCCTCGCGTAATGTGGCGATATTCTCGGCGTAATGCGCGGAGCCACCTTTAAACGTGGCGGTGCCGGCGACCAGAACATCCGCGCCGGCGGCGATGGCTTGGCCCGCGGTCTCCCGATTCACGCCGCCATCAACTTCCAACTCGATAGCGCGGCCCGACGCGTCAATGCGCTCTCTGATAGCGGATATTTTGTCCAGCTGGCTCGGAATAAAACTCTGCCCGCCAAACCCCGGATTAACCGACATGACCAGCACGAGATCTGTCAGGTCGAGCAAATGGTCGAGCACGCTGATCGGCGTGGCCGGATTAAGCGATAGCCCCACGCGGCAACCAGCATTGCGGATCGCTTGCGCAGTACGGTGCGGGTGGGGTCCAGCTTCGGGGTGGAAGGTAATAATATCTGCTCCCGCTTCGGCAAATGCATCAATATAAAGGTCAACCGGCGCAATCATGAGGTGCACATCCAGCGGGCACTGCGCGTGGGGTTTGATGGCTTTGACGACATCTGGTCCTATAGTGATATTCGGCACAAAATGCCCGTCCATCACGTCGACATGGACGTAATCGCATCCGGCAGCGCATATGGCCGCCACTTCCTCGCCCAGACGGGCGAAGTCGGCTGAAAGAATGGAAGGCGCAATTTTTACGGACCGCATAATTTTTCATTAATCCTATTTGAGCCGCCGCGCAAGATATCACTCACATGGAGGGGGTTGCTTTCCTGTGGAAACGCGCCGCAAAAAACCCGTCGCACCCACCAACATCGCCCAAAACTGCTGGTGTCGTGCGTAGATAGCCGGTCGAGGTTGCCGCCACCGCCAACGCTGGTGGCAGATCAGCTGCGCTAATCGGCTGTAGGTCAAAATCTGGTTGCGCGTTCAGAAATGCGTCGGCAATCGCCTCACCCTCGGTCGGTTCCAGTGAACACACACAGTATACCAGTATCCCGTCGGATGCCGTGGCCGTCGCCGCGCGGTCGAGCAATAAGCGTTGCAAGGTGGCACTTTTTTCTATGTCGCCCCTGCGCCGGTGAAGCGGCAAGTCGGGATGACGTCTTATAGTGCCGGTTGCCGAACACGGCGCATCTAGCAAAACCCGGTCGTAGCGCTGCGGCGGTGTCCAATCGACAAGGTCTGCCACAATGGTTTCGGCCGCAAGGCCGGTGCGCGCCAGATTGCTCTTAAGGCGTTTCAGCCGATTTTCAGACTGATCAAGTGCCTGCACATGCGCGCCAAGTGCCGCGAGTTGCAGCGTTTTCCCACCAGGAGCCGCGCATAAATCCAGCACCCTATTGCCCACGCCCGCGTTCAATAATGGCGCGGCAAGCGTGGCGCTAATGTCCTGCACCCACCAGGTGCCAGCATCGAAACCCGGCAGGCGGGTCACGTCGCCGGTTGCCGCAAGGCGCAGGCATGTCGGGGTCAATGCGTGGCCGGTGTCGGGGTTTTCGGCTTGCCATTTTTGTAAGGCGTCCGCGTCGCGAAACTGCAAGTCAAGCGGCGGAGTCTGTCGCAGAACGGTTTCAATACTGGCTGTTTCCGCTGCTCCATATGCGTCTTGCCAGCCTTGTGTCATCCAATCGGGCAGGTCTGACGGCGCAGGCTCCGGCACGCCATTTTCACTGACCCGCCGCAAAACCGCATTGATCAGCGCGCGAAACGGTTGTTCTCTGCGCCCGGTCGCGGCCACCGTCTCATGAATCGCCGCATGCGCGGGCACATCCATAAATAGCAATTGGGCGGCGCCGATATATAAAAGGGCACGAGCCAGATGTGGACGCGTGGGGATTGGACGTTTGAGATGCGGGGCAAGCGCGGCGGAAATAGATCCATGTCGGCGCAAGGCAGTCATCACCATGGCGGCGGCAAAGCTGCGGTCGGCCTCGTTCAACTCGCCAAGCCGGTCGCGGGCTTCGTCAAGCGTTTTGCCTCGTTCAATGGCTGCCAACATACCCGCCGCATGACGTCGCGCGGCGGATTTACCGCGCCCGCCCGACGCCGGATTACCGTCTTTTTTCATGCGCTTGTTAGACCACTCTGGAAATCTGCTGGCAAGCGCCCATATTCTAGCTATGGCTTATGATGATGGAAAATCCGACACAGCGGCAAAAATGCGCGAGAAAGCTGCCGCACGTGCGCTCGCTGAAGCTGAAACACGGCGTCAGGAACGCGTGGCGGGAGCTAGCGATAGCGGTGCTAACCCGAAAGAAACCGGCGGTCGAGACGGACCAGAACCAACGCGCTTCGGCGATTGGGAAAAAGACGGCATTATCTCGGATTTTTAGCCGCGATTTTGCCGGTTATCGATCAAATCTGCCACCACGCCCGGGTCGGCGAGGGTTGAAGTATCACCCAGATTTGAAAAATCATCTTCCGCGATCTTGCGCAGGATGCGTCGCATAATCATGCCCGACCGCGTTTTGGGCAGGCCAGGGGCAAACTGAATAAGATCTGGTGTCGCGATTGGCCCGATTTCTTTGCGCACCCATTGTACAAGTTCGTGTTTCAGTGCGTCATCGCCGTCTAGTCCGGCGTTGAGCGTCACGTAACAATAAATGCCCTGTCCTTTAATGTCATGCGGATAGCCGACAACGGCGGCTTCGGCAACTTGGGGGTGCGCGACGAGCGCGCTTTCAACTTCGGCTGTCCCAAGTCGGTGGCCAGAAATATTGAGCACATCATCAACACGACCTGTAATCCAGTAATACCCGTCTTCATCGCGGCGGCAGCCATCGCCGGTGAAATATTTACCCGGATATTGCACAAAATATGTGTCGATGAAGCGCTGATGGTCGCCATAAACCGTGCGCATCTGCCCAGGCCAGCTATCTGCAATGCATAAATTGCCAGACGTCGCACCTTCCAGCAACGCGCCTTCGGCATCAACAAGTTCGGGTCGGATGCCAAAAAAGGGCCGCGATGCTGATCCTGGCTTCAAGGGCGTCGCCCCAGGTAACGGCGTGATGAGCGCCGCACCGGTTTCGGTTTGCCACCATGTGTCAACAATCGGGCATCGTCCATCCCCCACTTCGCGGTGATACCACAACCAAGCCTCGGGATTGATCGGCTCACCGACCGAACCCAGCAACCGAATTGACGCGCGGCTGGTCGCTTTAACCGGCGCGTCGCCTTCGCGCATTAGGGCGCGTAAGGCTGTCGGCGCGGTGTAGAATATATTGACCTGATGTTTGTCGCACACCTGCCAGAAGCGTGAATTATCTGGATAATTTGGCACACCCTCAAACATGACCGTAGTGGCGCCATTGGCCAACGGCCCGTAGACGATATAGGTGTGGCCGGTCACCCAGCCGACATCGGCTGTGCACCAGTAAACTTCGCCGCGTTTATAATCGAACACATATTCATGCGTCATCGCGGCGTAGACCATATAACCGCCGGTCGTGTGCAAAACGCCCTTGGGTTTGCCGGTCGAGCCGGAAGTGTAAAGAATGAAAAGCGGGTCTTCGGCCTGCATTTCTTCTGGGGGGCAATCGCTGTCGACGCCTGCTTTGGCTTCGTGGTACCAGACGTCGCGCCCCGCCACCATATTTACGTCGGCCCGCGTGCGGGCAACGACAACAACGCTTGTCACACCCGGACATTGTTCTAGAGCGGCGTCTGTGTTGGCTTTCAGCGGAATTTTGCGGCCGCCACGTATGCCCTCATCTGATGTGATGACGCAAACACTGTCACAATCTAGAATCCGCCCGGCGAGGGCTTCAGGTGAAAAGCCGCCAAACACAACCGAATGAATGGCACCAATGCGCGCGCATGCGAGCATCGCGTAAGCGGCTTCCGGGATCATCGGCATATATATTGTTACGCGGTCGCCCTTGCCGACACCTTGGGCTTTGAGCACATTGGCGAAGCGGCACACTTCTTCATAGAGCTGGCGATAGGTGATCTTGGCATCCTGGTCTGGTTCGTCGCCTTCCCAGATGATCGCGACATCATCGCTATGTGCATCCAGATGCCTGTCAACGCAATTTACGCAGGCATTGAGCGTGCCGTCTTCGTACCATTTAATTGACACGTCTTCTTTACTGTAATGCGTGTTCTTGACTTTGGTATACGGCTGCATCCAGTCAATGCGTTTGCCATGCGTGCCCCAGAAACTGTCCGGGTCGCGGAGGCTGTCTGCATACATTTCGTGATATTTGGCCTCGTCGACAAGCGTTTCCGCTTTAACGGCCTCGGGTACTTCAAATACCAGATCGTCAGACATAATTGCCCCCTTGTTTTAGCATCTTGACTCGCATCATCTTTCGCGTCATCCGGCCCGTAATTTATCAGGCTAGATTTTGAAGTAAATATTGTTGTGCATATTGTCGTACTTATTGTCGTACATGGAAAATAATGCCATGCACGCGAAAAAACTACCTTGCCAATAGTCCCTCATCAAACAGCCGCGCGCGATCCGCATGGAAGCGTTTGCCGGCAACATACATGAGCGGTATGGCCAGCATTGACAGCATGGTGAACACCAACAGCGTGACCGTATAAGGCTCAGGATGCCCTTGCGCTGTCATATAGTCGGCCAAAATGCCGCCGCCAGTAATGCCGATACCTAGACCGATCAGGTTCAGGCTCAATATATAAAAGGCAACGACGGTGGCACGAATATTCGGTGGTACCAGCTCCTGCACCGTTGAGAATGTCGGGCCGTAAAACAGGCCAAGCTGCACAAAGCCAAGGAAAATGCCGAGATCAAACAAAATGTGTTCGGCGGGCACGAGCCGGTAGGCAATCGCGAAGGGCGACAGCAAAAGCGATGTCCAGAACAAGAACATTGGGCGGCCGGTTTTAAATTTCTGTTGCCACTTATCGCCCAGCCAGCCCCCGAGTAAATTGCCGAGTATGCCACCCGCGGCGGCAAGCCAGCCTGAATGACGAGCAATCTCGGCGCGTTCGAAGCCGCGCTCATTGACGAACCACAACTGGTCGAAAGCAGCGGCACCTAAAATAAAGTGAAACGCCACACCGCCGCCAATAGTGCAGATCAAGGCGGGCGACCGTGTCAGCGAGGCGCGCAGGATTTTGATAATTTCTTTGAATTTCATTTTTTCCGGCGCGGCATCGCCAAGCCCCTTGCGTGGTGTTTCACCCAGAAACAGAAGCCCAACCGCAAAAATCAATCCGAGGCCACCCAGCAGATAAAAACAGGCCCGCCAGCCAATAGCCGGGCCTAGATAGCCTGCGATTAGCAGGCTGGCTGCCACGCCGATCGGCACACCCATATAATAAAAGCCCGCAGCGAAACCAAGCTGGCGTGAGGGGAAACGGTCGGCGAGCATCGACATGGCAGTCGGCGTGGCAACACTTTCGCCAATGCCGATTAACATGCGCGGGATCAACATGGTCACAAACCCTTTTGCCAAGCCCGAAGCAGCAGTTAGGCCGCTCCACAGCGCAAGGCCGAATGCCAGAAGGCGTGGGCGGTGAAGTCGGTCGGCCAGCGTGCCCATAAATAAGCCCATGACCGAATAAAATACGATGAAGGCGAACCCCGTCAGGAGCCCGAACTGTGTGTTGGATAATCCGAGGTCTGGCACAATAAAATTGGCGAAACTGGCAAGCAACTGCCGGTCGACAAAGTTCATGACATTAATAATGGTGAGAAAGCATAAAACTGCATAGTCGCGGCTATGTGCTTCGCGCTCGGCCGGCACGCCCGACAAATCTGATTGTGACATTAAACACCCCCCCTGTGCGTTTTAACTATGCGCGAGGAGGCCGATCAGCACAATATTTTTATCCGCATGAGCTGCTGCATTCTGCGGGGGGCTCCCCGCTTTAAGGCTTGCGTCTAGAGGGGCGGCATCTGAGGGATCGGCGGGTTGCGGCACGAGTGCCAGTTCGAGCCGGATGAGGTTGTCGCCCGAACACGGACCGGCGAAGCAGGCCCCCGTTGCGTCGAACTGGGCACCATGAGCCGAACAGATGAGCGCGTTACCCATCGCGTTCAAAAATCGATCGGGGAAGGTTTCCAGCGGTAGGCCCAGATGTGGGCAGCTATTCACAAAGCCGTAGAAATGGCCTTGTGTGTGCCAGATAAACATATCAAGGCGCTTGTCTTTATCGGTCGCGATGTTGGGAACGCTATCAGAGGCAGTGAGCACAAAGCCCCGCGTTTCATCGTGTTCTATCGCGCTGGCAGGGCAAATAACCGTCCCACGCGGAGGCAGCCAAATGTCGGCGCCGCGCATACGTCAGGCCGGTTTATCGCGGTTCGGGTCCAGCCCAGCCATTTTGCAGACCAGTTTCCACTGCGCCGGCGTCACCGGTTGCACCGACAAGCGTGAGTTTGTCACCAGGGCCATATCTGCCAGTTTGGGCTCCTCTTTGACCTCAGCTAAGGTGACGTGGTGTGGCGCCGTTTCCAGTGCCATAATATCGACCATGCCGAAGCGGCCTTTAGGGTCAGTGTGGTCTGGGTAATGTTCGCGGATCACCTGCACCGTTCCCATGATGCGTTTTTCGTTTACCGAATGATAGAAAAACCCGCGATCACCGATCGCCATTGTTTTCATGTTCTTATTGGCCAGGAAATTGCGCACGCCGTCCCAGTGTTCGCCCATGGTGCCCCGCGCGCACTGGTCGTTCCACGACCACGTGTTTGGTTCAGATTTAAAAAGCCAGAACTGGACCCGAGGCTGCGCCATAACTTGTTGTTCCCTGTCTGCCTGGTTAATTGATGCATTGTCCCGTAAACGCACTCAGCTTGCTACCGCGCTGTTTGTGCATCGGTTAGCCCGCCCAGCAAATGCTTCCAAGGGTGGATTTCCACCCGGTCGAACAATCCGGCCTTGGCATAGGGGTCACCATGGGCCCAGCTTTCAGCCTCGGCGCGGCTATCGACATTGAGCACAATTAAAGAGCCGATCATGGTCTTGCCGTCTTCGCCCAGAAACGGCCCCCCCATCGCAACTTTGCCGCTCTCTTGAACATACGCAATATGGTCGGGACGGGTGGCAAGCCGCAAATCTTCAGACTCGGGGCGATCCATACAGATAAGACAAAACATATTCTGAACTCCAACAATTACTCCGCTAAACTAGCAGAGCAGGCCGGTGCGCTCAATCAGGCAATATGGTCACATCCAGCCGCTGATTATGGGCCATTTCTCGTTGCTATTCGCGTGCCAGCGGGCGCGACATCAGCCTTTCAATGGCCGTGTCGACGCTGCACGTCTCCGCTAGAACATCGTTTACGGCGGTGCAAATCGGCATTTCTACATCATGGCGCGCTGCCAGTGCACACACGGCTTGCGCACTCGAGGCCCCTTCGCTGACGGACACGCGCTGGCCTAGAATATCAGCCGCCTTGCTACCTTCACCAAGCGCGACGCCCAATGAAAAATTGCGTGATGTTGTGCTGGCGCATGTCAGCACGAGATCGCCAAGCCCCGAAAGTCCGGAGAGGGTTTCGGCGCGCGCGCCGAGAGCCATGCCAAGGCGTTGCATTTCGGCAAACCCGCGCGATGTCAGCGCGGCGCGCGCGCTTTCGCCCAGCTTTTTTCCCCGCACGATGCCACAGGCAATGGCCAGCACATTTTTAACTGCTCCGCCAATTTCAGCCCCCAAAACATCGTCCGACAAATAAGGGCGAAAGCCCGGGCGTTCCAGTGCCGCGCATAAGCCTGCGCCCTGGACCGCATCCGCGCAAGCCAGCGTGACAGCGGTTGGCAACCCGGCGGCGACATCTGCCGCGAAGCTGGGTCCCGACAGCACAGCCAATCGATCTTCCGGCAGAAATTCGGCCGCGACTTGCGACATGAATTTTAAAGACCCGCGTTCGACCCCCTTAGCACATAGAACCAACGATGCATGGGTGGGCAAAATTGTGGCCAGCGTCTCGATCGTGTGGCGGGCAAATTGCGCTGGAGTGACCATTAGAACGCTATCGCACGCCGCCAGCGCGTGCATGTCATCGCTTGCCTGTAGGTTTTCGGGCAGCGGCTGATCGGGGAGAAAGTCGATATTTTCCCGATGCTGGTTAATATTCTCGACCGTGCGCGGCTCATGCACATAGATCGGAACAGTGATCGGAACAGTGATCGGAACAGCTTCGGGTGTTTTGCGGGCGAGAACGCAGGCTAATGCAGTGCCCCACGCGCCGCCACCGGCAACGCCAATTTTCATGGTCATGTTCTGCACCCCTTTTTTGGGAAACCACAGGCTTGTCCATTCTTTGCTAGCCTAGCCCGTCTGCCGGTGCAAGCGCCAGTTGGTGCGGCCTTACTTAAACCGGATAGGTCAGATAGGCGGTGATGCTGGTGCGCTGACTTATCAACGGGCTTGTGAATATTTTATTGATTATTCATAATTTCATAATATACTGGAGGGATGAGTGAGCCTGAAAAAGTCCGCGAAAAGATCATTGACGCTGCCGTCGAGCGCTTTTTGCATTATGGATATGCGAAGACCACCATTGCCGAGCTGGCCGCTGATTGCGACATGTCTCCGGGCAATATTTACCGTTTTTTTAAAGGCAAAATCGACATTGCCGCTGAAATTGCCCGGCGTGAGGCGCTGACAACTGTTGAGCGTATGGAAGCGGTTTTGGAATGTCCTTTTCGCAATTCGCGCCAGCGTTTGGAAGAAGTTGTTTTCGCAGATATGCGCCACACGTTTCATATGCTCGAAAATCAACCACGCGTGCTAGAGCTAGCGCAAGTCGTCGTGCAGGAGCGTCCGCAATTTCAAATTGAGAGTTTGCGCCGTGAACGTCGCATATTTCAGCGTATTTTGCGCGATGGTGCTCAAACCGGCGAGTTCGAACTCGATAATATTACCCATGCCACAATCGCTGTGCATTCGGCGACCCTCAAATATCGATACACGCAATTATTTACCAACCAGACGCTCGAAGAGCTTGAGCGAGAATTGTGCTACGTATTGACCCTGCTGGTGCGTGGGCTCACCAATAAAACCAATCAGGAAACGCTTCCCCCCACATCAGTGCCGGTAGAAGCCGCGTTCGATCAGGCGGTCTAGGGCGGTCAAAGCGCCCGTTCGCCTTTAAATTCTTAAATTGACGGATTTTTAAGCCGATCCCCGTTAAAAGGGGTGTCAGGGCGTGCAGCTCTGCTTTCGAGTCGCGGGTTTTGGCACGAAAATTGAATAAAGTTTGTTGTATTTAGGCAAAAAAGGGTTTGTCACGAAAGCTTAACAAAAAATATTGAATAAATTTTAAAATATTCATTGTTTTTTATTTGCAAGTGCCCTATATTGATTTTTGTAAGGGTGATGATGTCCTTACACACAGACATGAGAGATTTAGTTATGAGCAAGCTTTTTAAACAGATTGGTCGCACCTTAGATGGCCCGACCTTCATCTCCGGTCTTCTTGCTCTTTATGGGCTGGTGCTTGTAACCCAGATGGTTACAGGCGTCACCATAATCTAACGATCTAGCGGGCTCCTCCCAAGGCGTTAGACAGCAGAAGACAGAGTTAGGTGCGTTCCCTCCCTTCGCACCTTCATGGCCACCCTCCTGGCCAAATTTGGCACCGATGGACCCTCCCCCATCGGTGCTTTTTTTGTGCGGAACTCTTGGCGCGGTTTTACGCATAATTTTCAGGTGAAATTTTCACGTGTAATTGTCAAGGTGTCATGTCAGCCAGCGGCCAGCGCGCGCGGGCGGGCGTCGCCATCGGGTCGTCACTAATATTGCTGTCATTGACAAGAGCGTCCGGCAATCGTGTGTCTATATGTGTCTTGATATGTCCGGCGAAGAACCGCTCGGCCCCCGCCCACGCAATCATAGCACCATTGTCCGTACACAAACCCGGTGGCGGCACGGTTAGGGTAAAGCCCGTTTCGTGCGCCAGTTCATCAAGCGCATGCTTGAGATATTGGTTGGCTGCAACGCCGCCGGCCACCACCAACCGCCCTATCTCGCCTGTACCTAAATTATAATCGCTACGCGCATTATCATGACCGCTACGGGCATTATATCGACGCATTGCGTTGCGGCACCGGTCGACAAGGCAATCGGCAACCGCCGCTTGAAACCCGGCAGACAAATCAGCGATATCGGTCTGTGTTACTGGTTGGCGGTCGACCGCTAATTGGCGCAAAGCTGTCTTTAGGCCGGAAAACGAAAAATCGCATCCGGCATCGCCCTGCCCCACGAGCGGGCGGGGCAGTTGGAACCGCGCCGGATCGCCGGTTTTGGCGCGGGCTTCAATTTCGGGGCCACCAGGGTAGCCGAGGCCCAAAAGTTTCGCAGCCTTGTCAAAAGCCTCGCCCACCGCGTCGTCGCGCGTACGGCCCAGCAATGTGTAATGCCCGATGCCATCAACACGGCAGAGTTGGCAATGCCCGCCAGATACCAGCAACAGCAAATAAGGAAAAGTCACACCATTAGTCAGCCGCGCCGTCAAGGCGTGGCCTTCAAGATGGTTGATGCCTATAAATGGCGCGTCGGCGGCCAGCGCCAATGCCTTGCCGGTGGTCAGCCCAATGAGGACCCCGCCAATAAGCCCCGGTCCGGCGGTGGCGGCAATCGCGTCCATCGCTGACAAGTTGAGCCCGGCGTCTTTCAGTGCCTGCGCGACCAGCGTGTCCATATGCTCAATATGCGCACGCGCCGCCAGTTCTGGCACGACCCCGCCATAGGGCGCATGAATGTCGATCTGGCTTAGAACAATATTGGACAATATTTCGCCACGCATCCCCGCGGGCTGGGTTGCATCGGGTGTCAGGCGCACAATCGCGGCGGCGGTTTCGTCGCAACTGGTTTCAAGGCCTAGAACGGTGATGGGCGTGGCGGACATTTTGCCTCTCTTGGTGCAACATGCTGGTCAACTCGAATGACTGTCTTTATATATATGCGCCAAGTTGCTGGCGATGCAATATGAAGTCACAGGCGACGCAATACAGGGTGCGGCAAGGCGCCCGTCACTCAATGCCCCAAACTCCAGGAGAGCGCACCGCATGACCAGGCATATTACCATTGGTACACGTGCATCGCCGCTCGCTTTGGCACAGACGGCACTTACCGCGCGCCTTCTGCAAGACACCGCCGACCTGCCCGATGACACTATTAGCGTGCGCAAGATCTCGACCAAAGGCGATCGGATCCTTGACCGCACGCTGGCCGAGATCGGTGGTAAGGGGCTTTTTACCGACGAATTAAATACTGGCCTGCGCGATCGATCGATCGATCTGGCGGTACACAGCCTAAAGGATCTACCGACCGCTGACGAAGAGGGGCTGCGCACGGTGGCTATTCTGGCGCGCGATAATCCGCTCGATATTTTAATGCTGGCAACCTCCGATGGCCCGCGCCCTGCCACGCTGGATGATGTGCCCGAAGGCGCGCGCATCGGGACGGCATCGCTGCGCCGCAAGGCCCAGATATTACGCGCACGCCCCGATCTTGAACTGGTGCCGTTGCGCGGCAATATTGGTACGCGGCTCGCGAAGCTGTCGGTCAACGACATGCATGCGACTGTTTTGGCAATGGCGGGTCTGAACCGTATGGAATATGCCCAGCCGGACTGGGTAGGGCTATCGCCCGACATTATGTTGCCTGCGGCAGGGCAGGGCGCGTTGGCTGTGCAGTGCCGCGCCGATGATGACGCGCTAATTGCTCTTTTGTCAGATTTGGATGATGCAACAACCCATGCCTGCATCGCGGCTGAACGCAGTTTCCTCGCCGGTCTCGATGGCTCGTGCCGTACGCCGATTGCGGCGCTGGCGACGCGCCATGAAGATGACCCGACCATGGCAAGGTTGCGCGGTCGCTTGCTAGCTGAGGACGGTACGCAATGCGCCGAAGGCACGTGTACGTTTCAGCTGGTAGACCCAGCGCATGCAAGCGCAATACAAGCGGGGGCTTCGCTTGCCGCTGACTTGCGGGCGCAAGCCCCGGGTTTGGTAGCCAGCTTGGCGACAAGCTAATGCGGTTGCTGGTCACCCGACCGGAAGCAGATGCTGCGCCCCTGGCCGCCGCGCTCGAAGCGCGCGGGCACACTGTATGTCTGGCGCCGGTCATTTCTATTGTCATGAAGCATGAGGCTGCCCCCGACTTGGCGGGCGTCGCGGCACTCGCATTTACCAGTGCGAATGGCGTTCGGGCTTTTTTGCCCCATGTGAGCGCGGCCCGCCAGCTCCCCGCTTTCGCAGTAGGACCGCAGACGGCGGCTCAACTTCGCGCCGCGGGCTTCGAAACGGTACGTGTTGCGTCGGGCGATGTTGTGGCACTGGCGCAGACCATTGCGGCGGCGCAC